>SXGU01121700.1_pt1 | contig 29083 bp, 20 predicted proteins | sample 3174531 | NCBI WGS metagenome assembly SXGU01 (sample SAMN11356863, study PRJNA531348) | freshwater metagenome | isolation source: freshwater sample F1-140 | place: China: Fuxian Lake, Yuxi | collected 2017-12-25 | reverse complement strand
TCGGTGTCGGTGTCGGTGTCTCCGCTGTCGCTGCCGCCGCCCGTGTCGTCAGCTGCGCTGTCCTCGCTGCCAGTGTCGGGGCGACCGCTGTCGGCGGTGTCTCCCGCGCCCGTGTCCCCACTGTCGCCGGTGTCGACACTGCTCACGAGGTCGCTTCCGTCGCAGTCCTGGTCGATGCCGTCGTCGGACAGCTCGCGGGCGCCGGGGAAGGACGTGGCGTCGGCGTCGTCGCAATCCTCCGGGCTGCTCGCGGCGGCGTAGCCCGCAGGTTCGTCGCAAGCTACGAGTGAAGAGGCCGCGTCGGTGAATCCGTCGGCGTCGGCGTCGGCGTACCAGGTGCCGGCGTCGATGGCCGTGTCGGGGTCGGTGCTGCCGTCGCAGTCGTCGTCTACGCCGTTGCAGCTCTCGGTGGCCGCGGGCGACACGGCCGCGTCGGTGTCGTCGCACTCGGCGCAGGCGGCGTAACCATCACTGTCGGCGTCGGTGTAGCCGGTCGAACCGTCGCAGTTGTAGTCGGTCGGGTCGGTGCAGTCGCTCTCGTCGGCACCCGGGAAGACGTCGCTCCGGGCGCTGTCGCAGTCGCCGGTGTTCGCCGCGAGGGCCTCGCCGACGTCGCCGCAGTCGGCGTCGGTGCTCTCGACGGTGGTCGCTCCGTCGTGGTAGCTGTCGCCGTCGTCGTCGGCGTAGCAGCTCTCGACGCCGTCGCAGTCCTGGTCGACCTCGTCGCCGGTGGTCTCGGTGGCGGCGGGTGAAACGCTCGCGTCGGCGTCGTCGCAGTCGCCGCTGTCGGTGCCGGCGCTGGCCTCGCCCGTGGCGGTGCAGCTGAGGCTCCCACGCGTCGTCGTCTCGTCCGCTCGGTAGCCGTCGCCGTCGCCGTCGATATAGCAAGCCTCGTAGCCGTCGCAATCACCGTCGATCCCGTCGACCGGCATCTCGGTGCCGCCCGGGTAGGCGCTGGCCTCGTCGTCGTCGCAGTCCTCGCAGGCGGCCCAGCCGTCGCTGTCGTCGTCGGCGTAGCCGGTCGAGCCGTCGCAATTGTAGTCGATGGGGTCGGTGCAGTCGGACTCGTCGGCGCCGGGGTGAATGTCCTCCGCGAGGTCGTCGCAGTCGCCGTCGTCGGCCACGTGCCCGGCCGGTGCGTCGCAAGCGGTGGGGTCGCCCGTGGCGTCGCCGTAGCCGTCGCCATCGTCGTCGCTGAACCAGGTGGTGAATGTGGCGCTGTCTGCGCTCGGATCGTCGTCGTCCGCCAGGCCGTCGCAGTCCTCGTCGGCGTCGAGGGCGTCGCACACCTCGGTGCCGTCGGGGTTGATCGAGGCGTCGCGGTCGTCACAATCGTCGGCGTTGGTGGCCTCGCCGGCCTGGGTCTCGCAGCTCACGTCCTCGTAGCTGCCGCCGTAGCCGTCGCCGTCGAAGTCGTTGTAGATCGCCACTTGCCCGGTCACGCTGCCGTCGACATCGTCGGCCAGTCCGTCGCAGTCCTCGTCGGTGTCGAGATCGTCACAGGCCTCGGTGGCACCGGGGTTGATCGCGGCGTTCTCGTCGTCGCAGTCGGTTGAATCGGTGACGTGGCCGCTCAGCACGCCGCACGCGGCCACCGCCTCGCTCGCGTCGCCGTATCCGTCGTCATCGACGTCGGCGTAGATGGTGATGCTGCCGACCACGTCGGGGTCGTCCATGTCGGCGAGGCCGTCGCAGTCCTCGTCGGTGGCGCTTCCGTCGCAAAGCTCGGTGGCCGAGGGGTTGATGTCGTAGTCGGTGTCGAGGCAGTCGGTGTTGTCCAGCACATAGCCGCCGGGAACGTCGCAAGCGTAGCCGTAGACGGCGCTCTCGCCGTAGCCGTCGGCGTCCTCGTCGTCGTAGTAGGGCGAGGTGCCGGTGACGCTCGGGTCGTCGTCGTTGACCAGGCCGTCGCAGTCCTCGTCGGTGTCGAGCGCGTCGCAGGCCTCGGTGCCGGCCGGGGAGATCGCCGCGTCGGCGTCGTTGCAGTCGGTGTCGTCGCTCACGTAGCCCGTGGGCTGGTCGCAGGCGCTCACCGTGTTCGCCGCGTCGCCGTAGCCGTCGCCGTCGTTGTCAGCGAAGAAGGTGCTGGTGCCGGTGGCGCTCGGGTCGTCGTTGTCGGCGGCGCCGCTGCAGTCCTCGTCGGTGTCGTCGTCGTCGCAGACCTCCGTCGCCGCGGGGTTGACCTCGGACCGGTTGGGGGAGCAATCACCCCCCACAGTGGAGTAGTTGCCGTAGGGCGTGCGGCACACGGTGGTGGAGTCGGCGGTGTAGCCGTAGCCGTCGCTGTCGATGTCGCGATAGAAGACCAGCGAAGCCTCGCCCACGCTCGCGTCGCCGTCGTCGCAGTCGTCGGCAGAGAGGGTGCCGTCGCCGTCGATATCGGCGGGCTCGCCGTACCAGGTGTAGATGGCGCCGCCCTCGTTGGCGGCATCGTCGACCGAGAACGCGCCGCCCACGAGATCGTCGTAGCCGTCGCCATTGATGTCGCCGCCGGCCGCCAGCGCGAAGCCAAGGTAGTCACCGCCGTCCTCGCCGAGGAGTCGCTGCTCGGCGATCTCGTCGAGGTCGTCGGCGAGGGTGTACACGTAGATCGACCCGGCATCGCCGACGGGGTCGTCGCTCGCGTAGGCGCCGAGGGCCGGCTCGTCGAGGCCATCGCCATTGAAGTCGCCGGCACCCACCGAGCTACCCAGGTAGTCGTTGCTCGCATCGCCGGTGGCCGACCAGCTCGCGGTGCTGTCGAGTCCAGACGACGTGCCGAGGAAGAGGTAGCCAGCGCCGGCGTTGCTCGATGCGCCGATGGCGGTGGCGAGCACATCGCCGTAGCCGTCGCCGTTGACGTCGCCCGCGCGCGACAGCTTCCGACCAAGGCCATCGCCCGCCGCCGCCCCGTCGCTGCTGATGCTGGCAGTGTCTTCGAGGCCGCTCTCCTGGGCGGTGAAGGCATAGATGCTGCCCGCATTGGAGAGCCCCCCGGGGTCGGCGTTGGGCGCCCCGGCGACGACCTCGTAGTAGTAGTCGTGCGTGACGTCGACGAGGGCCACGGAGAGACCGAAGTAGTCGCCCGAGGCCTCGCCGCTGAGGGTGTCGGAGGCGGTGGTGCTGAGCCCGGTGGCGGAGCCGCGGTAGGTGCGTACCTCGCCGCAGGCACCCCCGCCGCTGCCGGTGGCGTAGGGGGCGCCGACCGCGACGTCGCCATAGCCGGCGCGGTAGATCTGGCCGCCGCCTGCCACGGCGCTGCCGAACTGCTCGCCCGCCGACTCGCCGTCGATGGTGGTGGCGGCGCTGCTGCCGAGCCCGCTGGCGCTGCCCTCGTAGAGGTACACGCGGCCGGCGTTGGCGCCGGCGGTGTCGTGGGTCGGCGACCCGACGATGACGTCGGCGTAGCCGTCGCTGTTGACGTCGCCCGCGCCGGCCACGGCCCCGCCAAAACGGTCGTCGGTGGCCTCCCCGTAGAGCGACACGTCGGCGGTCGTGACGAGCCCGGTGGCCGAGCCGTGGAAGGTGTAGACCGCGCCTGCGTTACTCGCGGCGTAGTCGTTGACCGGCGCCGCCACGACGAGGTCGTCGTAGCCGTCGTTGTCGATGTCGCCCGCGAAGTCGAGGTACATGCCGAGGCGGTTGCTGGTGGTGTCGCCGAGGATGGTCTCGCCGGCGGGACCAGTGGCCATCGCGTCGAAGGCGCCGCCGCGCAGCAGCGTCACCGTGTCGCTGCCTGCCGCGCCGACGAAGGCGTCGGGAAAGCCGTCCGCGTCCACGTCGCCAGCGGCCGCGACCGCGCCGCCGTAGCCGGTGCCCGCATCGCCGCTGAGGGTGACTGCGATGCCGATATTGCCCGTCCCGTCCGTGTCGCCGGAGAACACGTAGGTGAAGTCGAGGCCAGGCGCGCCCACGACCAGGTCGTCCACGCCGTCGGCGTCGAGGTCGCCGGGCGAGGCGAGCGCCCGCCCGAGCTCGGCCCCGGTGCTCCCGCCGTAGTTGTAGTCGGTGATGTTCGAGAGCCCGGCGCCGTCGCTGAGGTACACGGACACACGGCCGTCGGTGTTGGTGGTGTCGTAGGTGCCGACGGCCAGGTCGAGGTCGCCATCGTCGTCGTAGTCGATCACGGCCAGCGCCGCGCCAAGGCCCGACATCGCGTTGGTGGACACCAGCGTGCCCGGCGTCGTCGCAAGCATGCCGGCGCCGGTGCTCCCGTCGTAGATGAAGGCCTCGGTGCCGCCCGGCGCGCTGACGACCAGCTCGGTGTAGCCGTCGCCGTTGAAGTCGCCGGCGGCGAGGCTGGTGCCGAACTCGTCGGCGGTGGTGCCCGCGGCACTGCCGAGCACGCTGAAGCCGCTCGAGGCGCCGCCGAGCAGGTAGACAACGCCATTGTTGCCGTTGTCGCCGGGGCCGCCTACCGCGAAGTCGTCGCGACCGTCGCCGTTGACGTCGCCCATGCCGACAATGCTCGCCCCCCAGCGCGAGCCGAGGTCGAGCGTCGCGTCGGCCGTTGCGCTCGTGGCCACGCCTCCTGATCCGCCCTCGTACACGGTGAGGATGCCGCTGTCGCCGTCGTAGCCGGGCGAACCGACCACGAGCTCGTTGTAGCCATCGCCATCGAGATCGCCCGCGATCGACAGCGCGGCGCCGAACTGGGCGGCCCCGCCGTTGGGGTTGCCGATCGAGGTGGTCGCAGTGGTGGAGACCCCGTCGGCGCTTCCGTGGAACACGTACACGTTGCCGCCGCCGCTCGAGCTGGGCGCGCCGACGGCGAGGTCGTCGTAGCCGTCGCCGTTGACGTCGCCACCGCTGGCGATGGCGGTGCCGAAGCCCTCGCCGCTCTCGCTGCCGGTCCACTCGTGGCCGTCCGGCCGGTAGAGGGGGTCGATGGTGACGGGGAAGCGGGCGCCCTCCACCCGAGCGACAAGCTCGAAACCGTCGCGACCGGCGACGAACCGCACCGGGAGTGCCCGTCCATCGGCGTCCCAGGCGGCGAGCGCGGACGCCGTCCAGTCGCCGAGACGGAGCTTGTCGCCGTCGAGCGAGATCGCCACGTCGGTCGCGACCGCGATGCGCACCTCGTCGCCCTCGGCACGCGCGAGCTCGAAGCCCTGCTCCAGGCCCTCGGCCGTCGAGGCCCACCACTCCACGAGCCCGTGGCCGTGGTCGATCTCCGCGCGTTGCAGGCAGTGGCCCGAGGCGTCGACCGCCCCGTCGTGCTGGCAGGCCCCGAGCGTCGGGCGACCCCCGCCGGCGCTGAGCGACAGTGTCGTGGCGCCGGGGGCGCTCAGGGTGGTGACCCCGGGCCTGATCTCGGCGGCTGAAGCTGGATGACGGGCGACAAGCGCCTCGCCCTCGGCGTGGAACCGGCGGCTGTCGGCGGCAAGTCGTGGCCCCACCACCGACCACCAGCTCTGGGGATCCTGGGCAAGCGGGCGCGACTCGTCCGCTGGCGCGCAGGCAGCGAGGAACAGCAACGAGAGGAAGAGGCGAGAGTGCGGCATCGGGTCCACCTGCGGGCATCAGACACTCGACCGACCGGAGGCGGGCAAGCGGCCCCAGGATATTCCAGCCGGCATGTCAGAACTTGTGCTCTACGGTACGAGGCCCGGCTGGGAGACCCCGGACTTCTCGCCCTTCGTGATCAAGCTGGAAACGTGGTTGCGGCTGGCTGGGGTGGCCTACGAGCGCCAGCGTGGACTCCCGCCGCAGGCGCCCCGCGGCAAGGTGCCGTACGTCCTGGTGGACGGCCAGAAGCTCGGCGACAGCCAGATGATCATCGAGCACCTGGTGCAGACACGGGGCGTGACCCTCGACGAGGGCATGACGCCAATGGAGCGCGCCACCGCGCGCGCGGTGCGACGTATGCTCGAGGAGGGCACCTACTTCGTGGCCCTCCGGACCCGGTGGCTCGAAGACGACGGCTGGGCCATCCAGTACCCCGCGTTCAGCGTGATGGTGCCTGGTTTCCTGGCCCCCCTGGCCCTGCCGTTCATTCGTAGCAGCGTGCGGAAATCAGCGATGGCGCAGGGCATCGGGCGCTACACGCGCGACGAGGTGATGGCGATGGGGGTGTCCGACATCGAGGCCGTTGCGACCATCCTTGGCGACCATCGCTACTTGCTCGGCGAGGCGCCCCGTAGCGTCGATGCCACCGTGTTCGCGTTCTTGTGGGCCATCCAGGGACACCCGGGGAAAACACCGATCCACGACGCGGCGAGAGCGCCGAAGCTCGTGGCCTACGTGGAGCGCATCAAGGGGCAGTACTTTCCTCTTACGGCGGTGGTTCCCTCGTAGCTTGAGGTCGGCCCCACCCGGCCCTGTGTCGCGACACGGGGACCCCCTATCTCCAGGCGATCCCGGTGCCCGGAACTCTGTAGAACGGCCTGCGGCCGACGGGGCCTGTCGCCGCTGGCGTCCCCATCGGCTGCGCTGCGCTCCGCGATGGGGCGCGCCAGGGGCGCCACCCGCCTCCCCGCCTAGGTTCCGGGCACCTGCATCACGTCGGCTTGACCCCGCTGCGATTGGGCCGGGTGGGGCCTCGATCCCCGGCGGTGACGGGTGGGGCCTCGATCCCAGCTGGGGACTACCTCAGGCCGATGGCGTCGCGGCTGAAGTGCAGTGTGAGGCCCCCTCCGAGGACCAGGGTCGCGCCGGTGAGGGCGAGGGGCCAGGAGTTCTCCGGAGCGGGGGCGCGGAGAACCAGCCGGTGACCTCCGTCGGCGGGTGGAAGTTGCCCCCCAGCGTGCCCGATCCCACGGCGCTCAGGAGGGCGCCGGTGGCCACCAGGCCAAGACCGGTGGCGGCGAGGGGGGTCATGGCGCGGGCGCGGGCACCATCGTGGAAGTCGCGGCCGGAGTCGGTGGCTGGCGGGAGTTCGATCGACGACGCCGGGGCCCGCTCGGCGAACTCGATCTCGGGGAAGAGCGGGGGCTCGTCGACCGGGGACATGACGAGGATTGTAGCACGAGCACCAGGGCCGACCGGGACAACTCCAGCCTCCGTCCTCCCTTACTCCCTCCAACCTCACTCCCTCCTCCTCCCTACCCCACGTTCACCAGGCGCTTCGGCGCCGTGAGCGCCCAGGCGCGCCGCACGCGGGCTTCGAGGAGCGCCCAGTCGTCGTGGTCGCCAAAGTCGTAGCGACACCAGCCGTGCTGGCCCACGTAGTGGGCGGGTTGCCAGCCGGGCAGCTTCAGCAACTCGGCCTGCTCGTCCTTGGTGGCCTTCACCGACATCGACACGCCCGCTTCCGACGCGCCCAGCGAGGCGAAGATCTTGTTCTTCACGCGGTAGGTGGGGTGGCCCCAGGTGACGAGCTCCTCGGCCGCGGGCATCGCGAGGCAGAGCGCGCGGAAACGAGTGTAGGGATCGTTAGACATGGGCAGGGGAGGGGTCGTCGCCCGCGTAGCCCTGCGGGCCGAAGCGCGTGGGGCCCTTGCGCTCCTTGAGCACCTCGACCACCCGGAGCACCGCCTTGTAGCTACCGAAGGGCGGGTAGATGTAGGCACCGGCGATCCGGGGGTGGTCCATGACACTCGCGAGCGCCTCGCGCGCCACCTCGATGCCCACCTCGCGCTGAGCGTCGCGGTCCGGGGCGCGGCGCAAGCGATCCAAGATCGCTTGTGGCACCTGCATGCCCGGCACCTCGTTGTGGAGGAACTCGGCGTTTCGCAACGACACCAGCGGCATGATGCCCACGAGGAAAGGCACTTTCTTGAACCGATCCGTGCGGTCGAGGAAGGTGAGCAAGACTTGCGGGTCGAAGAGCGGCTGTGAGAAGAAGAACTCGGCACCCGCCTCGACCTTCCGCCCGAATCGCTCCGTCTCGAGGTCGAGATCGATGTGCCCCGGGTTGCAGCCGGCGCCCACGAATAGATCGGTCCTGCCGCCGACCGGCTGTCCCGAGAAGTCGAGGCCGCGGTTGAGCATCTGGATGAAGCTGATGAGGCCGATGCTGTCGATGTCGAAGACCGCCGTCGCGTCGGGGTAGGTGCCCATCTTCGGCGGGTCGCCGGTGACCGCGAGGATGTTGCGCAAGCCCAGCGCATTGTTGCCGAGCAGGTCCATCTGCATGCCGAGGAGGTTGCGGTCGCGACAGCAGTAGTGGACCACGCTCTCCATGCCCGAGTGAGCGCGGACGAGCTGGGCCAGCGCGGCGGGGCCCATGCGCGCCACGGCGCGGGGTCCGTCGGCGATATTGACCACGTCGATGCCCGCGTCTTTCAGCATTGCGGCGCCCTCGACGGCCTTCACCGCGTCGACGCCTCGGGGGGGATCGAGCTCCACGGACACGCAGAAGCGTCCCGAGTAGAGCCGGCGCGCAAACTCGGTGCGCTCGTGCACCAGGGAGGGGGCTTCCCCGGGGATCGCCTTGCGTCCGGTGTCCTCGTCGAAGGGCTCGGTGGCGGGGCGCACCTCGATGGTCCGACGCTCCTGCTGGACAGAGCGGATAAACGCCCGGATCTGCTTGATCATCGTGGGCGTGGTCCCGCAGCAACCGCCCACGATCGCCGCGCCCAGCTGCACGAAGCGACGCGCGTGCTCCGCCATGTACTCAGGCGCCGCCAGGTAGAGCGTGCGCCCCTCGATCACCTGAGGGAGCCCAGCGTTGGGCATCGCGATGAGCTTCATGTCGGTGGAGGCCAGCAGGCGTTCGAGCACGTGCTGCACGCCACGGGGACCGTTGCAGCAGTTGGTGCCAAACACGTCGATCGGCCAGCCGCGGACGGCCTGCGCCGCCGCCTCGGGGCTGCCGCCCTCGATCTGGGCCTGCCCCGGGCCCACGAAGGGGAAGGTCATCGCCGCGACGATGGGGATGTCGCGACTGACGGAGCGCACCGCGCGCACGGCCTGCCACAGCTCGTTGAGGTGCGTGAAGGTTTCCAGCACGACGAGGTCGGCGCCCGCCTCGACCACGACTTCGGCCTGCTCCCGGAATGCAGTGTAGGCGTCGCCGGGCGACACCTTGCCGACGGGGGCGAGCACCGCGCCGGTGGGCCCGATCGAGGCGGCCACGAGCGCTCGATCGCGCGCCATCGCCTTGGCGAGGCGCACGCCGGTGGCGTTGATCTCCTTGAGACGCCCCTCGAGCCCATAGGCGCCAAGCCGATAGCGGTTGGCCCCGAAGGTGTTGGTGGTGATGACGTCGGCGCCGGCCTTCACGTAGGCGGCGTGGATGTCGTTGACGATGTCGGGCTGGCTGAGGTTGAGCTCGTCGTAGCAGCGGTTGATGAAGACGCCGCGGGCATAGATCTCGGTGCCCATGGCGCCATCGAACAACAAGACGCGCTCGGCGAGGGCCTCGCGGAAGGGGACTGCGGCCAAGCTCAGTTCTCCGTTTCTGACTGTACGGGGTCGTTCGCCTCGTTCCCAGCGGGCTTCGAGGAGAGCGTAAGCGCCAGTACGGTGATGTTGTCGCCCCCGGTTCCCTCGTTGGCGGCGAGGACGAGGCGCCTCGCCACCGCCATCGCGCACCCCGGGTCGGCGCGGCGACCGTGACGGGCGAGGGTGGACTCGATGATGGCGTAGACCCCAGCCTCCTCGGCGGCGGCGTGGTCGCTGAGGCCGTCGGAGGCGAGCACCAGCCACTCCCCGGGCAAGAGCCGCGTGGTGACGAGGATGGGCGGGGGGAGGGCAGGTTCGCCCGTCTCGTCGAAGTGGCCGAGGTAGCCGACGAGCGCGTAGCCGTGATCGTCCCAGGGGACGGTGTTGCCCTGCGCGGCTTGGCGCAGGCGCATGGCGTTGAGGTTCTGGTCCCAGGCGAGGGGCGCCACGCCGTGGCGGCCACAGAGCAACGCCCGGGAGTCGCCCAGCGCCGCGATGTACACGCGGTCGCCCACGGAGAGGCCCACCACCGCCGTGGTGCCCATCGGCACGTGACGGTTGATGTCGCCGTGCGCCAGGCGCGTGGCCGCCTCGCAGATCACACGGTTGGCGCGCTCGAGCGCCCCGCGCAGGAAGAGGAAGGCCTCGTCGGGACCGGCGCCACGCAAGTTCTCCTGGTGCGCTGTCCACTGGAGGCGCAATGTGCGAATGAACAAGCTCGACGCGAGGTCGCCCGAGCCGGCCGTCGAGGTGGAGATGCCGTCGGCCACGGCGAAACAGGCGTGCTCAGGCTCGCCCAGCAGCACGAAGGCGTCCTGGTTGGCCTGGCCCACGAGCGACTTGAGGGTGCCGATGTGGGTGTCGAAGCCGGCGCACATGGCGGCGGCCGGGGTGAGCGGGAGCCGAAGCCGGGCGTCGAAGGTGGCGCGCGCCTGGGCGAGTTGCAGCGCCCACTCGAGGCCGTTGCGAGGACGCAACGCGCGGTCGCGCGCGAGGCAGCGTCGGAGGATGCCGAGCAGCTCCGCGGGCACGCTTGGGACCGCGCCGGGGAGCGCGTCGACCAGCTCGTGGGCCGGGACGATGTCGGGCAACTCGAGGTTAAGCAGGTCTTCAGCTAGTCGACGGGCCGCCCAGAGCACGCTGTCGGCCGGGTGCTGGAACTCTGGATCGGTGCCCAGTTGCCAGCCCGCCTCGGTGCGACGAGACGCGTCGCGACGGTGGAGCAAGTTGTCGCCCCGGGCATGCAGGGCGGCGAGGGCCTCGGCGAGCTCGCATGCGGAGCCGAAGATGGCGACCGGGTCGTGATCGACTCGCGGGCCTGAGGAGAGCGCCGCGGCGGCAGGCTCAGGTGCCGGCGCGGCCAGCGTGGCCGCCCGGGTGGTGAAGTCGCGCTCGTGCACGCCCGGCGAGAGCGCAATGCGCTCGTTGTCGAGGAGGAAACGATCGTCGACCCCGGCGAGGGAGAGGATGGCGTTCCACCAGCCGTCGAAGCCGTTGCCCTCCATGCCCTGGTCGCCCACCACCTGGCGCATCCAGTCGTGCGCGTGCTCCAGGGGCTGCCCATCGCCGAGATCGACGAGCAAAAGGCCGAGGATGGCGACCGGATCCTCCTGCGCCATGCGGCGGACCTTCTCGGGCTCGGCGGCGCGACGGGCAAGCAGTCCCCCCGGTCGGCAGCGGCGATAGCTCGTCGACAGGCCGTGTCGCGACACGTAGGTTGGGCTCGCGGCGGCGGTGCCCTCCCACCGGAGTCGAGCGCCGCGCTCGTCGACCTCGGCCAGCGTGGCGAAGCCGAAGGCGGGGTGGTGCACGACGTCGCCGACGCGCAGGGGGTCGTCGACCGCGATGGGAAACATCGGCCGGGCTATATCGCGGGCGGGAGAGACGATGGAGGTCCGCGACCCGCTCCACGGCGCGATCCAGGTGCTCGGTGGCGAGGAGGCGGTGGTCGACCACCCCTTCGTCCAGCGCCTGCGCGGCATCAAGCAGATGGGCTTCTCGGAGCTGCCTTTCCCGGGCGCGGTGCACACTCGCTACGCCCACTCGCTGGGTGCGATGGAGCTCGCGGGCCGTGCCTTCGACAGTGCCTTCCGGCAGGAGCCCTTCTCCTCGCCCGTGGCCCGCGCGCGCTTCCGGCAGGTGGTTCGCGTCGGCGCCCTGTGCCACGACCTCGGGCACGCGCCCTTCTCGCACTGCACCGAGTTCGCCATGCCGACGCTCCGGGCGCTGGGCGTCGAGGCCTACACGCCGGGCGAGGTGGCGTCGCGACTCGATCACACTGCGTCTCACGAGGACTACACCATTCTCGTGCTCACGCGATCCGACCTCGCGGCGGTGATCGCGCGCGAGTTTCCCTTCACCGGGCAGCACGTGGCGGCGTTGGTGTCGCAGGAAGTGGCGGTGCCCGACGACTTCTTCATCGACAACGGCCGCGATTTCCGCCGCGTGCTCTCCCAACTCATCTCGTCGGAGCTCGACGTCGACCGGCTCGACTACCTCGTGCGCGACTCCTACTACTCCGGCGCTCGCTACGGGCAGATCGACGCCAACTGGCTCTTGTCGAACCTCGAGTGGCACGAGGGCGACGACGGCGACGTGTCACTCGCGCTCGACGGCCGCGGTGTCTACGCCTTCGACGACTTCATGATCGCCCGCTACCACATGTTCATGTCGGTGTATTTCCACCACAAGTCGGTGGTCTTCGAGGAGCTGTTGAAGCGTCACTTTGCCTCGTCGTCCCGCAGGTGGACCTTCCCCGCCGACGTCGAGGCCTACCTGCCGCTCGACGACGTGGCGATGCACGCCTACCTGCGGAACTGCACCGACGAGTGGGCACAACGCATCGTGCACCGTCGTCCGTTTCGTCGCGTGCTCGAGAAGCACGGGAGCGCCCCCGAGGTGAACCTGTCCGGGGCGCAGTCGCGGCTGCTCGCCGAGGGCATCGACTGCCTCTGGGCGGGCAGCATCGGTGAGCTGTCGCGCTACTCGGCCATGGGAAAAAAGCGCGAGCGGGCGCCACGGATCTACGTGGTCGACCGCTCGCCGGGGCAGCGGGCTCGCGTGGCCCCGCTGGAAGAAAGCACCAAGATCTTCGGCCGCTACCAGGAGGCGCGGCACATCACGCGGCTCTACGTGTCGGAGGCTGACGAGTCGCGGGCGCGGGCGCTGCTGGCCGACTGAGCCAGGATCGCATTCAGGAGGCCCTCGAAGGCGTTGGTCCCCTGGCCGCCCACCACCACGCGGGGGACGATCTCGACGCCCGACTTCTCCACGGCCTCGGCCAGTCGCGACAAGACTTGCTGGCTGACCTGCCACTGGGGCCCACCGTAGGCGGCCACCTGGGCCTCGGCGGCCTTGGCGGTGGCGAGGCCCACGCGCTCGGTGCGCTCGGCCTCGGCCTCGGCGCGGGTGCGCACCTCGGCGGCTTCTTGCACGGCGCGGGCAAGGCGAGCACGGCCCTCGTTCTCGGCGATGCCGATGCCGAGCTCGCTGTCGGTGATCGCCTGCTGGCGGGCGGCGCGGGCCTGCGCCTCGCGGAGCATGCGCTCCTTCACCGCCGCCTCTTCCTGGCGAGCGTAGGTTTCCACCTGCTCGCGGGCGATCTGGCGGCTGCGGATCTGGCCGAGCACGGTCTCGATCGCGGTGTCGCCCTCGGCCGTGCCCGGGGTGCCGATGAGCACCTCCTCGAGCTCGAGGTTGTAGTGAGCGAACTTCTCGCGCATCTGCTGACCGGCCTGCGCCTGGATGTCGGCGCGCTCGTGGATGAGCTGGATGAGGGTGCGGTCTTGTCCCACGTTCTTGAAGAAGGCGCTGACCATCGGGTCCAGCGTCTGCTCCACCAATCGCTTCACGTCGCCGTAGCGCTGGATGACGAGCGGGGCCTTGCGGTAGTCGATGTGCACCACCACCGACAACGGGAGCGTGGGCTCGAAGGCGTCCTTGGTGATGAGTGACACTTCCGAGAGGTTCTCGTCGAAACGATGCGTGCCCACCTCACGACGGTTCCACTTGAGGATGAAGTTGGTGGTAGGGACCATCACCACCTTGCCGGCGTAAGTGTTGAAGGCGTACTTGCCAGGCAAGAGCGGCATGCTCCACACGCCGCGTTCACCGGACTGCACCAGCTCGCCGTGCTTGTAGGCGTCGCCCGAGAGGTCGGCGCCGGAGGCGCCGGTGTAGCTCACCACCACGCCCACGTGGCCCACGTCCACCGTCGTCTTCGGGATCAACTCGACGGTGGCGAAGAGGCGATTGAGGTACCAGGTGCCCTCGACGAGCACCTCGAGCTGGCGACCACGCCGCCCACCGGCAGCGAGGAAGCGGTCGGCGTCCTGGAAGCGATCGAGGTTGTCGGGCGGCGGCGGGGCGATGATCTCGCCCGAGGGCAGGGCGGGGCCGTCGTGCACCGTGACGACGCCGACGCGGTCGTCGACGCCGCGGAGCACCACGGGCGTGAAGCCATCGCGGTCGCGCACCAGCTGCGCCATGCGTTGGAAACGCTCGGTGTCGGACTTTTCCAGCGGCAGAGCGTAGATGGTCTCGTCGACGAAGACGGCGAACTGCGCGAGGTTGATCGCCCAGGTGCCCTCGCGCAGGAGGCGGCGCTGGGGGCCACGCTGGCCGCCTTCCTTGAGGAACGCGCGGGCGTCCTCGAAGTTGTCGACGGCGCGGTTGCTGGCGAGGGCCTGGTCGCTGGCGAGGGGCTTGCCGTCGCGCGCGTAGACGTAGCCGATGCGACCCTGCGGCACGGTGACCAACTGCACCTTGTGCACTCGGTACTGGAAGGGGGTGAAGACGTGCCAGCCACCGCGCAGGACCTCGGGCTGGAAGCCGGCCTCGCCCTCGAGCGCGAGAAAGCCGTCGCGCACGGAGCCGTTCTGCAAGGAGAAGAGCTTCTCCACCACGCCCACCTTGTGGTTGGGGATGTAGCGAAGGGTGCCGCTAATGTAGAGGAAAGTGAGCAGCGCGAACTTGACCGCGCCTACCCAGAGTAGGATTTCGAGCATGGGATTCTCCGTGGGCAGCGCATGCGGCCCGAGGAGGATCCTAGGCGCGGGGGTGTCAACGGGGGATCAAAGTGGGGGGAGCTCGACGCGGTGGGAGGATCGGAGGGGGCGGGGGCTCGCTCGTCGCGGGGCTGGCGGGGGCTCGCTCGTCGCGGGGCTGGCGGGGGCGTGCCTCTCGCGTGTCGCGACATGGATCGCCACAGGTTTCGCGCCGGGCGACACCATCACCCGAGGTCAAGCCCCCGTTTTCGAGACGCTGGCTCGACTCATGTGGGAAGATTTAGGACAAAAACCCGCGTGAGGGTTCGATCACCACCGGGGAGCTCGTCGAAAGTGACGCTTTGTCCGTTGCTCGGCACGCTGGCGCGGCCTCCGAGTCCTATTTTTTCCCCGATGACTCGGGTGAGTGTCTTGTTTTTGGGGGGATGACTTCGGGCGACGGGGAGTGGGTAGCGTCGGCGCTCAAGGTGCGGCGAGCAGGCACGCGCGCCCGGAGTCCGCGAAACTGCCGTCCGCAAGCGGCGCGCCGACGAGCAGGTCTTCGTGCCCGTCACCAGAGAAGTCAGGAACGAGCGCGATGGCCTCGCCCGCCCGATCACCCGGCGCCTCACCAACGGCGCGGAGGCGAAGGTCGGAGGCATAGGCGTGGAGGGCGATCTCGTCCTTCTGCCACGCCAGGATCTCGCCCATTTCCACGCCATCAGGGCTCGCCGGCGCACCAATGAGCAGCGAGTCGCCCGCATCGCCGAACCACTCGACCCAGCTTGCGCCCGTGAGGCTGCCCTCGCCGGGGAGGCGGTAGAGGTGAAAGTCGGCATCCGCGTCGGGGTCGAGTGTGGCACCCAGCGGAGGATCGACGAGCACCGCGCCGCCATACTCCAGGGTAAACAAAGCCCGCCCCTCGTCGAGATCCGCCACGGCCTCGAACGTGGGCGTCCCGAGCAGCGACAGCGCGGCCCCCTCCCCAAACTCCCCACCTTGGATCCCGCTCCCGCCTGCGATCAGCACCGCGCCGACGTCGGCGTCGCCGTTTGGCCCCTGGCTCAGACCGAGGTCGTCCACGCCGTCGCCGTCCACGTCGCCGGGAACGCGAAGCACGAGGTAGCCACTCGAGACGGAAGGGGTCCACACCCAGTCGGCATCGTCCGCGTGGTGCGCGTCGCTCCCTGGCGACGAGAAGCCGAGCGCCCGACCCGTACCCGCCGCGTCGAGCATGACGTCGTCGAGGCCGTCACCGTCGATGTCGCGACCGGTGACCGGTGCAGTCCCAGAGTAGTCGCCTGACCCGCCCGTGAACGTGGCGGCGGCGAGGTCGCCCGGGGACTGCGCGCCGCCGCCGAGGATATCTTCGGTCGCGACGGCCCAGGTGACACCAGCGCCGCCCTCGGCGGCGCCGGAGCTCGCGAAGAGGTATTCGCCGTCGAGACCGTCCAGGCCACCGGTGCCATGGGCAGTGAGGAAGGCGTAGGTGTCGGGGGCGAGCAGGTGGTCGGCGGCCGCGTCGAGGACGAGATGACCCACGAGGTCGGCGCCGGGCACCAGGAACGCCGCCCCCTGGTACGCCACGTCTGGGCCGGCGTAGGGCGCGGAGATGAACACCTCGTCGAGCCCGTCGCCATCGACGTCGCGCACCGTCCCGAGGCGCGAGCCGAAGTAGCCGTAGTCGAGCGGTGGATCGATGACGACGTCGGCGTCGCCGAGCGACGCGCTCACTGGGTCGTCGATGGCCCCGTCGCAGTCGTTGTCGGTGCCCAGGTCGCTCCAACCCTCGTCGGCACCAGGGAAGCGCTCGGCGTCGTCGTCGTCGCAGTCGCCCGCATCCTCGGTGAAGCCGTCGCGGTCGCAGTCGAAGTCGTCGTCGCCCGCGCAGTCTGCGTCGACTTCGTCGTAGCAGGTGTCGGTCGCGCCGGGGTACACGCTGGCATTGCCGTCGTCGCAGTCGGTGCCGCCGGTGCTGCTGTCCACTCGCGCACCGTCGCCGTCGCAATCGAAGTCGTCGTTCCCGGCGCAATCGCTGTCGACGCCGTCGTAGCAGGCGTCGGCAATGCAAGGGTGCACGTCGTCGTCGCAATCCTCGCCCTCGACGAAGCCGTCGCCGTCCACGTCGTCGAGATCGGCGCCCGAGCAGTCCTGGTCGATGCCGTCGTAGGGAACCTCGGTCGCGCCCGGGTACACCGACGCGTCGTGATCGTCGCAGTCGTTGCCCCCCTCAGCGGGGTTGCGGAAGCCGTCGACATCGGCGTCGGTGAGTTCCTGCATGCGCTCCTCGTAGAGCGCGGTGTTGATCAGGCATCCAAGCAGCGACCATACGGCGTCACCCCCCCTTCTGGTAACTCACGAGCACCTCCATGCCCGGCCGCGGGATTGCTCGCCCGGCGAAGATCACCGCGTTGTCGCCGATGCTGTAGCTCCAGCCGTCGGCCTCGCGCTCGGGGATGTACACGCCATCGACGTTGACCTCGATGGTCTCGCTCGCGGCGATCTCGGTGAGGGGAAACACCGGGTTCCAGCCGCTCACTTGCAAGCCGATGGCCTCCAGCACCACGGCGTAGTCGTCGGCGCAGATCGACTCGGTGAGGCCGTCGAGCGCGCTCGCGACGGCGAGGTAGCGCGTGCCGGCCCCCGCCGCCGAGGTGCCAGAGAGGCAGCCGGCAGGCTCGTCGCCCACCAGCGCATGAGCGTAAACGCCCTCGCCGGGTGCGGACTGGCGGAGCGCGTCGACGTAGCGCTCGGCCTCGCCCTCGCTGTGGTCGTCTTCATCGCTCACGAACACCACGTGCGCGTAGGCGTCCTGGCGGAGGAAGCCCGGGTTGACGTCGCTGCGGACGCCCAGGGCCGCCATCGCGAGGCCCTGTTCGTCGCGATTGCCGCTGGTGCCCACGCTGACGATCGCCGTGAAGGCGGCGATGACGTTCTCGGTGTCGGCGTCGAGCACCGGCCCCGCGAGCACGCCGCCGTTGTCGGGGTCGGTGGTGGTGACCCCGATGCGGTAGTCGGCGGTCGTGGTGCCGAGAAGCTCGACAAAGGCACCGAAGTTCGCGCCGAGGCGCTCCTGCTCCTCCACCATCGACGCGCTGTCGTCGACCACGAAGAGCACGTCGGCCGGTGGGTACTCGTCCTGCACGAAGTGGTCTTCCACTGTGAGGTTCTTCACCTCGTAGTCGGAGCAGGCGAGCAGGAGGAACACGCCGCCAGCCTAGCACGCCAAGAACGGCGCGAGTCGACGTTGCATCACCTCGATGGCTGCGGGATGGTTGTCGACGAGGACGGCATTGCGACCGTTTCGCGCCGCAGCCTCGCCGGTGGTGCCGCTCCCCGCGAAGAAGTCGAGAACGTGGTCGCCGGGGCGGGTGTGCACCTTGATGATGCGCTCGAGGATCGCCAGAGGTTTCTGCGTGGGGTAGCCGGTCTTTTCCTTGCCGGTGGGGCTCACGATGGTGTGCCACCAGCAGTCGGTGGGTGTCTTGCCGCGCGCGGCCTTCGCGGGGCCCACCAGCCCGGGGGCCATGTAAGGGACGCGGTCGATCGCGTCGTAATTGAATGTGTAGCGACGCGGGTTCTTGGCGTACCAGAGGATGTTGTCGTGCTTGGCCGACCATCGCGACTTCGAGCGCCCGCCGTAGTCGTAGGCCCAGATGATCTCGTTGATGAAGGCTTCACGTCCAAACACCTGGTCGCACAGCACCTTGGCGTGGTGAACCTCGCGGTAGTCGAGGTGTAGGAAGAAGCTCCCGTCCGGTCGAAGCACTCGCCGCGCCTCGGCGATTCGGGGCGCAAGGAAGGCGAGGTAGTCGTCGTAGTCATCGGCGTAGGAGGCGGACGACACCGGCAACGCGCGGTAGCGGTGCCCGCCAAAGCCGGTGCGCGTGCCATCCTCGTCGCGCGTGACCGCCAGTCGCTGCCGTGTTTGGGTGCGACCGGTGTTGAAGGGCGGGTCGATGTAGACGAGGTGGAAATGCTCGGCGGCGAGGGTGGGCAGGATCGCGGCGTTGTCGCCGTGGAGGATCTCGATGGACACCCGCGAGGTTAGCGCGCCGGATGCTGCTTGGCGCCGCCCTCGCTGCCGCGCCCGCGTGGGTGATCGACGTGGGCGAGGCGCGGGACATCGCCGCCATCGACGGCGTGGTCCTCTTGCTCCGCGAGTTCGACATCATCGGCGTGCGCGACGGGCGCGTGGCCTGGACGCGGCCACTCTCGGTCCACGAGGGCTGGATCGCCACCACGCCGAGCGGTTGCTCGGTCGTGGGGCTGCAGTCCGGGGAGTTGGCCTGCGTGGCCCACGCCGACGGCTCGCTTCGCTGGACCATCCCGGTGCCGTCCCTCGACGAGAGGGCGCCGGTCTTGCAGGTGGGCACGTCGCAGGGGACGGGGGTGATCGTCCAGCTCGCGGACGGGCGCTGGGCCAAGGTCGAACCGTCGCTCTGTCCCGGTGCTTGCCTGTCGCTCAGCGAGGCGAGCATCCGGATGCCCATCTGGCTCGACATGGTGTCTGCCAATGCCGCGGGCGTCCGCGCGCGTCACACGCATGGCGCGATCGTGCTGTACGATATCGCGGGCAAGCGGCTGGGGGCGGTCAAGGGCGAGTACACGTTCTTCGTGGCGGTTCGAGGCGATGGCAAGGTGGTGGCGGGCATCGACGATGCCCTTGTCCTTCTCGATGGGCCGAGCTGTGCCCAGGCGCTGGCGTTCACGCTGGCGGAGGCGCCCCTCGGGTGCGCGACGACGCTGGGCGCCGTGCACAATCCCAGCTTCCCCGTGCTGATCGGCGACGACGTGGTGCTCGTCACCGCCCGCGAGCTGAAGCGCTTCGGTGCCTCGGGGTGGACGTCGACGGTCGACGCGGCCGGCATGCCCGCCCTCCACGGAGGGACGATCTACTCCGGTTGCTGGCAGCCTTCCGACGGCTTTGTCACCCACGTCGACCTGTGCGCCATCGACGCCGCGACCGGACGCCAAAAATGGCGGACGAAGCTCGGAAGCGAGAAACTCGGACTCCTGGATAGCCCGATTGTCCTGGCCGAAGGCGGGTGGGTGTACCTGAGCACGCCGACCAAGCTCGCGGCCTTCCGCGCGGACTAGCCGAAACGAACGGCGTAGATCGGGGGAAAGTTGTTCCCCACGCAAACCCAGCTCTCGCCGCCGTCTTCACTGGCGTAGAGGTTGCCGGTGGTGCTCCCGAAGGCCACCAGGTCGCCGATCGAGGCGAGCGCGTGACGGTACACCACGTCGTAGGCCCCTTCCTGGGGGAGGCCGTTGCGCTGCTGCCGCCAGGTCTTGCCGCCGTCGTCGGTACGTGCCACGAAGAGGCTGCCGTTGATGGTGGTGCGCTGCTGGTCGCTCTGGGCAGGGAGCAGCCAGGCGCGGCGGCCATCGCGGGCGTCGGCGGCCACCGGGAAGCCGAAGTGCACGCCCTGCTCGGGCACGCTCACCTTGTTCCAGGTCGCGGCGCCGTCGGCGCTGTAGAACACGCCCGCGTGGTTCTGCTGCCACACGTGCGCGGGGTCGCTCTGGCACTGGTCGATGAGGTGGGTGTCATGGCCCCACTCGGCCTCGGCCTCGGGCGTGTGGTCCATGCTCATGCCCTTGTTGCGGCTGTGCCAGGTCTTGCCGCCGTCGGTGGTGCCGATGACCCCGGCCGTGGACACCGCGATGAGGATGCGGTTGGGATCGGTGGGGTGCACGTTGATGGAGTGGATGCCCGGCGCGAAGTCGCCGCCCTCGGAGGCCGGGGTGCCGAACCACTTCGTTTCCGTCTTCGGGGTGTCGACGCTGAGATCGCCGCCGCGCGACTCGTGGTTCCAGAGCGCCATGTTGAGCGAGAAGGTGGCGCCATTGTCGTGACTCTCGAAGAGGCCGCCGGGGATGGTGCCGATGTACACGCGGCCGCCGGGGCCGAAACCGAGCGACCAGAGCTTCTGGAGCGTGGCCGGCTTCGTGGAGATCTTCCAGCCCACGCCGTACTCGGAGCTCGCGTCTTCGTACATGTCCTGCGCGATGAACTTGGTGCCCTCCGGGTACTTCACCTGGGCGACGTTGTCTTGCCAGGTGTCGCCGCCGTCGTCGGAGATCGAGACCTTGGCACCCCAGTGACCGTGGCCGAGCAAGGCCCACAGGCGACCGGTGTGAGGGTCTTTCGCGACAATGTTCACGCCCTGACCGGCGTGGCCAGAGAGCCGTGACACCCAGGCACCGTTGGACTTCTCGACGATGAACGTGCCCTTGCGGGTGGCGACGAGCAGGCGGGACATTCTAACCTCCACTGAGAGCTTGCAGGATGTGGACCGTGTCGCCCGGCGACAACTTGTCGCTCAGGTTGCGACGGTCCTTGATGCGATCGGGGCCGATGAAGATGTTGACGTGGATGCGGAGCCGGCCGAGCTCGTCGCACAGGTAGAAGGCGATGCCCGGCGCCCGCGCCTCCAGCGCACGGACGAGGTCGGCCACTGTACTAGCTTCAATCTTGACTTCTCCCTCGGCGAGCACCGGGAAGAAGGTGAAGAGGTGGCGCGTGAACTGGACGGTGACCAAGGCCGGGTCATTTCACACGGTGCCTGGGGTCGGGCAAGGGGGGGATGGTTCGTTCAAGCCTGGCCCTGGCTATGGTCGCGACATGCTCCTGCTGCTGCTCGCCTATGCTTCACCCCCGCCGCCGGACGACACGGCTCGCGACACGGCGGACAGCGCCAGCCCCGGGGCAAGCTCGGGTGACTGCGAGGCACACCCCGGCGACGCAGTGGGCTTCGAAACGGTGTACGCCGGGAACGCTAGCTATGTGGACGACGGCGACTGGGGGGGCGAGGCGGTGGAACACCAGGTGTTCGCGACAGCAGGCGACTGGGAGGCCTGGATCGCGAAGTTCACCCTCGAGACGACCCCGGGCTCGGTGGACTTCAGCAACCACCGCGGGGCCGCCGGCCTCGTCGTGGTGCCGGGCACCTGCGGCCTGTCGGTGGTCACCACCACGGCGACCGAGGCGAGCGGGCAGCCGATCCACGTGGCGATCGGTATCGCGGATTCGAGCGGCGGCTGTGACACCAACTGTTCCATGGTCGGCCAGATGATCGTGTCCCTGTCCTTGCCGACGCGGAGCGAGGGCGAGCCCACGGTGTGCGTACGGCGAGCGGACGAGTGTTGACCGGCGCTGGCCATGCGCCCTCCGGGGCGCGGGATATCGGGCGCGAGTGATACGATTGCCCAGCACCGTTGCCCAGCTTTCTGCCCGGCTCTACGATTGTTCCCAGCGGCCACACGACCCGATGATGCCGGAGTCGCACCAGACGGGCCACGCCGAGGCGGGCGAGCTCCTCAGGGCGCTTCAGGCCACGCCGCTGGAGGCGGAGATTCGGCCCCAGTTGGAGTCGTGCCTCAGGGCGGACACGAGGGGCGCGTGGCTGGCGGTGAACCTGTCGCGACCGGGGGACGTAGATCCCGCGCTCGTGGAGTTCGCCTACCAACGTGCACAGGCCGAGGTGCGGGCGCTGCCGTGGGTCGACCCGGGGGCGGCGGCCTGCCTCGCGGACATTCGCGCGGGATGGGAACGTTGCGTGGTCGCGGGGCTGTTGCCCTGGACGCCGGATCTGCGTCCCCTGCTCGCGGAGGGCGCCGGGCTCTGGACGGCGGCGTTGATTCACGACCACGAGTACGCGATGGCGAACCTGAGTTTGCTCACCGCAGGCGAGCTCGGGTTGAGCAACTTCGCCGGTGCTGTTTCTGCGTTGCGTCGCAGCGAGGGGGAGCTATTGCTCGTCGAACTGTCCGGGCGACCGGAGCTCGCAAGCTGCGTGGATGGGCTCCGCTGGTACCTCGACAACGACAAGCTTGCCGGCGGTCCCGCGCGGTTCAGTGTTGTACGAACTTAGCCACTATCGCCCATAGTTCGGGGGTGACGATGTCGTTGTGGGCGGCGTCGAGGAGCTCGAAGCGGGCGCCATCGATGGCGTCGGCGATTGATCGTCCCATGGCGGGCGGAATCTGGGTGTCGTCGCGACCGTGCAGGACCAGCGTCGGCACTCGGACGCTCGCCGCGCGGGCGAGGCTGTCGAAGCGGTCGAGCACCAGCCAACGCGCAGGCACATAGGGGTAGTTGTACTGGGCCATATCGGCGATGGATGTGTAGGCGGAGATCACCACCAGGGCCGCGCATCGTTGCTCGGCGGCCATGGCGAGTGCCACGCCGCTGCCCAGGGAGTGGCCCACGCACACCGGCGTCGCGACGCCAACCGAAGCCAGGTGGTCGAGTCCGGCGCGAGCGGCGGCGAGGAGGCCTTCCTCGGTGGGGCCCGGTCCCTCGGACATGCCATAGCCGGGGTACTCGATGGCGGCGAAACCCAGCCCCGCAGCGACGGCGTCGCGACCGGTCGGGACACTTCGCTGCAACTGTCCTCCGTTGCCGTGGAAAAAGGCCGCGGTGGGTGCGCCGTCGACCAGCCGATACCAGAGCGGCACGGTGCCGCCGGGAAAGGCGACGCGCGCGCTCTGTCCGCCGATGTCGAGCGAGAGGGGGAGGGGAGGGGGCGCGGGGTATAGGAGGTCGCGTTGTTTGAAGAAAAGGAGCGTGCACATTGCCGCGTAGGCGAGGGCGACAGCGATGAGAATCCGGCGGGCCTTCACCGGGCGTCCGGGGGGGCCAGCATGGAGTCGAGCTCCGGCGAGGGTTCGATCGCCAGCAGCACGCGCAGGGTGTAGGCGCCGATGATTTTGCCGTCGCGGGTGTACATCCAGTCGCTGACGTCGGCCTCGTTCACCGTCACCCTGTCGCCGAGTTTCACTCCGACGGGCGCTTCAGGCGCGTTGCCGACGGTCGCGCTGATCCCGGTCGACGCGCGACTCACCTCCTGGCACCAGATGTGCTCGTGGTTGTCGAGCCCGTAGGGGAAAGCCACCTTCAGCGCGAACATGTCCGTGGTCGCGTCGTGTTGGCCGAGGGCGGTCCAGAAGTCGGGGAGCGTGGCGCGGGCCTGGGCGATCGCCGCGTTCATTTCGGCGTCGGTGGCCTCGACCTGTACGACCGGGTCGCTCGCGGGCTGGGGATCGAGAAGGAAGCAGGCGAGGAGCAGCGACGCGAGCATTCACACCGTCTAACGTGGGCTGAAGTGGTGATCGGGGGGGGCGGTCGGCGGGGGTGCTTGGGACGCGGGGCGGCGGGGTGCTGCGCTGGGTGCCGGTTCGACGCTATGCCCTCTGAAAAGCGAAACGACGCACATCAAGCCCACCGAATTGCGAGGTCGCGGGCTCGCCGGGGGTGTCCTGTCGAGGACCGTCGGGTCGATGACGCGGATTATGGGCGTTTCTCAGTTACGCTGGCGGCGCCCCTGGCAGGTGCGCAAGGGCTTCTTCGCATTCGGTGGGGCATGGCGCGGAGGATTTCGCTTCGAAGGGGGCATGGTGGACCGAGGGAGGCCCGTGACGGGGCGCTCCGGCGGGAACTTGCGTGGCTAGCGTCGCCGTGCGAGCACGACCGCGCCTGCGTCGCTCGACTCGTAGCGTGGGGCGCCCATGGCCAGCCACTCGGCGGCCGGCGCGATCCCGCGGCCGAGCTCGCCGCCGGTCATGCCGAGGATCGTGGCGGTGGGCGGCGCGGAGGGTGGATCGTACCAGTCCACGCGGCCAGAGTTGCCCGTGGCCGCGGGGGAGGCGACCCACAGGCCGCCGTCTTCCGCGACCAGCGCGGCGCCCGCCTCCTCGCCTGCCACACCGACCAGCAAGTCATCGACGCTCCCGGTGTCGTGTGTTCCCGTGCGTCCTCCGGCCAGCCCAAGCACCCGCGACCCGCCCGGGGCGCCGGCCCACCAAGCCCCCGAGGGATCGAGCGCCAAGGCGGTCCCGAGATTGTCACCCGCGTCCCCGCTGAGCGTGGCGGCTGCCACCCCGAGCTCGAACTCGGGCGACGCGCCCCCGAGAAACAGCCATGCCCTGCCACCGTCGCCGTAGTCGGGCGCGCCCACGGCAACATCGACGTAGCCGTCGCCGTCAACGTCAGACCCGGAGGCGACTGCCTCTCCCACATGCCCACCGGCGAGATCACCGCGGAGATCCGCGATGGAACCGTCCTCGATCTCGCCGGAGGAGGCGTCGAGTGGCACGATGTAGACCGCCCCGGCGAGCGACAGGTCGATACTCCCGGACGGCGCACCTACCGCGAGGTCGGCGGTCCCGTCGCCGTCGAAGTCACCGGGCGCCCCGAGGCTGCTGCCGACGTTCTCCACGCCAGCTCGCCACCAGCTCGCTCGGACCGTCATGTCGCTACCGTAAACGTCAATCCAGCCGCCTTCTTCCTCGGGGCTCGAAACAACGAGCTCAGCATCATCGGCGAGCCACACCATCGCCGCACCGCAGCGGATGTAGCTGTCCGAAACCAGAGTGGACGCGAGGGAGAAGTCGCCGGACTCGAGATCCGTGCCTCCGAGCGAGTGGACCGCGCAAGGGTCGGCTCCCTTCTCCCTCCCCGGCGCCCCAAACACCAAATCGTCGCGGCCATCGGCGTCGAGGTCGGCCCAGAGCACGCTGCTACCCGCTCGGCCGTCGGCAGTGGTGGCGACGAAGACCACGGCGTCGGTGTCGGCGTCGAGGTCGTCGACCGTGCCGGAGCAGTCCTCGTCGCGACCATCGATGCTCTCGACGGCGCCCGGGAAGGCCTCGCTGTCGTCGTCGTCGCAGTCATCGCCGTTGTCGACGGCACCGCTCGGCACCTCGCACGACTCGGTGGCGGACCCGGTGCCATAGCCGTCGCCATCGCCGTCGAGGTACCAGGTGCTCGTCGACAGGCCCTCGTCCGTGTCGGCGTCGCAGTCGTTGTCGATGCCGTCGCAGACCTCGGCGGCGGCGGGGTTGGCGGCGGTGTCGCCGTCGTCACAATCACCACCCTGGGCCACGTGGCCGCTCGGCTCTTCGCAGTCCTCGGCGGTGCGCGCATCGTTGCCGTAGCCGTCGCCGTCGCCGTCGAGGTACCAGGTCGTGGCGAGGCCCTCGTCGATGGCGCCGTCGCAATTGTTGTCGATGCCGTCGCAGGCCTCGACTTCGGCGATCCCCTCGTCGATGCTCCCATTGCAGTCGTTGTCGAGCCCGTCGCAGGTCTCTGCCTGGAAATCACCGTCGTCGATGCCACCATCGCAGTCGTTGTCGCGACCGTCGCAAACCTCGGCCGCGCCGGGAAACGACGCGGGATCAGCGTCGTCGCAGTCGCCCTGGTCGTCGTTGAGCCCGTCGCCGTCGTCGTCGGTGACGGCGTCCATGCGCTCCTTGTAGAGCTCAGTGTTGATGAGGCACGCCGCGAGGAGGATGAGCACCATGGCGGGGAGTTTATGGCACGGAGCGGGGAGGGGCGAGCGGGCCGCTCAACCGGGGGAATGCCACTGGGCGCGGTGGTTCGACTACCAGGGGAGCTTGGCGCCTGGCGCTGGGTGCAACTCACTGATTCCTTCGCGACTCGTCGCCGCTCTGGCCGGTCGTCGACAGGGGGTCCGGATGGGTGGCGTCGACGGCGCCGTCAATGGCCCACCACGACGAGCAACTCCACGCTACCCGGCCACGCCCGAGCGAGGCGGCGGCGGACGACCGTACGGGTGCAGCGTTGTCCATGCGAGCGCGATGGTGACGCCGGCCGCGGGGAGCAGGATCACCCGACGGTGGACAACCGCGGTGTCTGCTGGCTCCCCGGCGGCGCTGATCGAGCCTCAGGTCGAGGTCGCGGCGCGCTCGTTCGTGATGTCACCCGGTGCAGTGCGCGGGGTGAGCGGCGGTGAGGACCGCCCCCGAGCCGGGCGGCCGCGAGCGAGGAGCGCCGAGAGGACCCCGAGCCAGCGGCGCCTCGGGGGGCGTGCGCGCGGTGGGGTGGGGAAGATGGCTCCCCGTGCTTGAACAGATTCGAACTTGGACCGACGAGCCGGAGTCCGACGAGTTCGTGCAAATGAAGCTCTACAGCGTGGTTTTTCCCGACGGCCCCAGGGCGCCGGTGCAGCCCTAAGAGGTTCAAAAACGGCCAGTTCGAACCGAGTCAAGTAGCCCCTACTCGCGAACTACCGAGGTTCGTCGGTTCGCCCGAGGGCCTTGAACAACGGGAGAATCGGCGTTCGTTCGTTGAGCACGGGGCTGGGAAACAGGTGAGATGACGTGCAGAGGTGACCGCCCAGCGTGACCTTGGGTACGTGAGATCACCGCCGATGTTTCTTGACTCCATGTGTTTCTGTTATACAGAAACGGTATGCTTTCCGAAACAGCCCTGCTCGCCCGCGCCGAGGACGCCATCGCCGGTCTACTCCCGGATGGCTGGTCGTGCTCGCGCCGAGATGCGCCCGCCGAGACCGACCTCCTGCTCACGATCCGCTCGCCGGACGGCGCCACGTGTACTGTCGCGGTCGAGGTGAAACAGCGGGTCGCTCCGGGGAATGTGGACGCCGTCGTCGCCCAGCTCGCGCGGGCGGCCCCTGCGGCAGCTCTCGTGGTGGCGGCGTGGCTGAGCCCGCTGACGCGGGCCGCGCTCACTGAGGCGGGCGTCGGGTACGTGGACCTGACCGGCAACGCCGACGTGCGGCTGTCGCGCCCAGGACTCGTTCTACGGACGACCGGGGCCGCGAAGGACCCGGAGCCCGCCCCGAGCGCGCTCGGCAGCCTGAAGGGCCCTGGGGCAGCCCGCGCGGTGCGTGCGCTGGTCGACTTCGCCCCACCCTACGGCGTGCGCGAGCTCGCCAAGGTCTCCGGCGCTTCGGCCCCCGTTTTGTCGCGGGTTGCCGCGTTGCTCGCCTCGGACGCCCTGCTTCGCCGGGACGCGCGGGGCACGATGGTCGACGTCTCGTGGGTGGACGTGCTCCGGCGCTGGGTGGAGGACTACCGCTTCCCCGGCACCGAACGCGGCGTGCGCTACCTGGATCCCCGCGGCATCGCGGCGTTCACCCGGAAGCTCGCGACCTACGGTAGGCCCTGGGCGGCCACCGGCACGCTGGGTGTGCCGCCGGGAGTGGCCGTTGCCCCGGTCACCCTCGCCACCGTCTACGTCGAGTCACCCGAGCGCGCCGCCCGCGAAATGGGCCTCACACCTGCGGATACGGGTGCGAACGTCCTGCTCATTGGAGTCGGGGAGTCGGACGAACGCGCACGCGCTGTGGCCGGCGACGACGGCGTAGTGCGCTGCGCCCCGAGCCAGATCGCGGCGGACCTGCTCACCGGTCCCGGCCGCGGCTCGTCCGAGGGGGAGGCGCTCATCGCATGGATGCGCGCGAACGAATCGAGCTGGAGGAAGCGCCCATGACGCCCGCACCCGAATACGTGCTTGCCCGCCGGGTGTTGCTCGACGCGCTCGCTGGGCTCGCTGGCCAACGTGACGCTATCGTGCTCGTTGGCGCGCAGGCCATCTACCTCAACGTCGGCGACGCCGACCTCGCCGTCGCGCCGATGACGACGGACGGCGACCTCGCCATCGATCCCCGGCAGCTCGCGGACATCCCCGTGATCGGCGAGGCGATGGCCGCTGCTGGGTTCGCCCCGTCCGCGCAGCCGGGATCGTGGATCGGCTTCGGCGGCGTGCTGATCGACCTCATGGTGCCCGGCGCGCTCGCGCTTTCGCCCGGGCGCCGGAGCGTCGACCTCGGTGTCCACGGTCGTGTTGCCACGCGACGCACGCCCGGGTTGGAGGCGACGGTCGTTGACCACCAGGTTCGCGTGATCCCCTCGTTAGACGAGGATGATTCGCGGGCGTTCAAGGTCCGCGTAGCGGGCGCGGCGGCACTGCTTGTCGCGAAGCTGCACAAGCTCGGGGAGCGGCTGGGAACGAAGCGAATGGAGGACAAGGACGCGCTCGACGTGCTCCGGCTGCTTCGTGGCACCGAGACGGGATGGATGGCCTCGCGGCTCGTCCAGCTCCGTGGCGACCCTGTGGCGGGACCCGCGACGGACGTCGCGCTCGGCCACCTCGAGGCGGTGTTCGTCCAGCGCGGGGCGGTCGGGTCGGAGATGGCTGCGCGGGCAGCCGCGCACGTCGAGCCCGACGCGGTGATCCGGGGGTCAACAGCGGTGTTGACCGCGGAATTACTGGCGGAGGTCCGGCGACGTATCGCTTGATACATGGTGATACATCGGTGATACATCGCCTCCGGTCACGCCGTGCTCCCGCCGATCAATGTGCGCCCCGAGGCCCGGACGCTCCACGAGGCCCTCGCGCTGGGACGACGTGTTGCCCCCGGGGCCGCCCACCCGCGAGGAGCTCGACTACGACGACCTCCCGTTCTAGGGTCGCGCGATACCACGTCACGACGCCATGTCACCACGCGTGCGACACCACTCGGGGTGACGTCTCGCTGGTTCCACCGGTGGCAGCGAGTGGGACGGCGTGAGTGAAAACTCGTGGGACGGGACGGCGAAAGAGCTGGCCCTGGCCCGCGAGCAGGCGCACCGCCTCCACGCCGAGCACACCTCCCTCGTCGAGCGCCTGATGGCTGCCCCGGCCGTGATGGTGCCCGCGAGTTCCTGGGAGAAGGCGACGGCGCTGGAAAAGCACCGCAAGGCGACCGAGTCCGTGGTGTCTCGCCTCGAAGTCTCGATCACCGAGACCCGATCCCAACGCCTGGACGCCGAAACCTATCGGGCGGCGCTCCGTCGCTTCAACGAGATCTACGCCGAGCTGGACGCCGTGCAGAAGGCCGACCTGCTGACCTACCTCCTCGATGATGTGACGATCACCGGGGCAGAGATGAGGATCGCCCTGGTCGGTGAACCCGACGCAGGGCGACTCAATCTGTTCTCGGGCGACCCGCAGTTAGGTCAGCCCTTGGAATGGCTCC
>SXGU01397006.1_pt1 | contig 29095 bp, 27 predicted proteins | sample 3174531 | NCBI WGS metagenome assembly SXGU01 (sample SAMN11356863, study PRJNA531348) | freshwater metagenome | isolation source: freshwater sample F1-140 | place: China: Fuxian Lake, Yuxi | collected 2017-12-25 | reverse complement strand
GCAATCCTGCCAACATTTGATCCGCATGCGCGATGGACATGCGCCAATCCAATCAGAGTCCACAGCGGCGCGCCACCAAATTCATTCCATCTCCTTGCCCTCAAACTTCATTCCACCCTCCTTGTCGAGGGCCATGACCACCCAGGTGCATCCGCACTTTGGCGGTTCTCGAAGGCAAATTTTGGGCGGTGATAGCTAAACACCGACACTGACGCCGCTTTCGCACTGAATCTTACATCTTCGCTCGGAAAGCGTTGCCACGCAACGGAGCCAAGGTGGATGCGCACCTTCAATCCCTCCCTCCAGGTGGAGTTCATGCACAAGTCTTGGTTCGACGAACCGGCGGTGATGCTGGACTATCAACGCCCATGAACCGCCGCAAATTTCTCACTTCCACCGGAGTTGCGCTTACGGCCTTGCCGACTGCATTGCGCGCTGCTGACGCTGCCGCCAAATCAAGAATTCGCGTCGGCTTCCTCGGCGCGACCTACTCGCACGCGGTGGACAAGCTCAAGTACACCCTGGCGTCGTCAGATTGGGAGCTTGTCGGCGTATGGGACGAGTCGGACGCCGGACGCGAGACATCCCGCAAACTCGGCGCGCGGCTGGTTTCGCAAGGGGAAGTGCTGGACCGCAGCGAGGTCGTGTTCGTCGAGTCGGACATTCGCGACCACGCGAAGCATGCGTTGCTGGCGTTGCGCGCAGGTCGGCATGTCCATGTTGAGAAACCGCCAGCCACGACACTGGCGGAGATGCATGAAATTGTGTCGTTGGCGCGAGGTAGGAAGCTTTTGCTCCAGACTGGCTACATGTGGCGTCATCATCCGGGCTTCAACGCCATTATCGAGGCGGCGCGACAGGGCTGGTTTGGCGACGTGTTCATGGTGCGTGGTCACATCGCCAACAATCTCGCCGTTTCGCGCCGCCCAGAATGGGCGGAGTTCAAGGGCGGTGGCATGTTCGAGCAAGGCTCGCATCTCCTGGACGTGATGGTACGGCTGCTTGGCCGGCCAAAGAACGTCACGCCGTTCACGCGGCATCACGGCTCGTTCGCCGACAAGTTGAATGACAACAACGTCGCCGTGCTGGAATTCGACCGTTCGCTTGCCGTCCTCACCAATTCGACGATGCAATCGACTCCGACGCCGGCACGAAGTTTTGAAGTGCTGGGCACGAATGGTTCCGCAGTCCTGCAACCGATCGAGCCGCCGGAATTGAAGTTCGAGTTCGCCAAAGCCGCAGGTCCTTACGTCGCTGGTGTTCAGACCGTGCCAATGAAGTATCGGCGTTACGAAGGTGACTTTGTTGAATTCGTCGCCGCTTTGCGTGGTGGACGGGCGTTTGCCGTGGATCTCGACACTGAGTTGCTTGTGCAGGAAACGCTGCTGCGAGCGTGCGGCATGATGTGATCGCCTCTTTCTGGGTGAATGGGGCTTTGTTGCTTCAGTCCACTGCGGGCATGTCACGGCATGGGCTGCCGCTCGAACCGTGAGGGATCGAACAGGGGTTTCACCCCGAACGGTGACGTATTCACCGAACCGAGGGCCACACGACCCTCGCGGACGTGGAGGCAGGCAAAGCCATCGCGATGCCGCGCATAAAGATCACCGTGAGCCGCGATCGCTGTGTCCTGCCAATCCGACGGCCATAGGCTCAACCCACGATAGTAGTGATGCCCGTTGCGTTCGACATGCTCGATGCCAAGCAACCCCATCATCGCCAGATCCTGAAGCAGCGCCACCGGGCCGAGATTGCACAAATCCTCGCCCGTGAGCACCACTCGTTCGCCATCTCGTCGCCGTTTCTCCAGCAGGCAGGCATTCGCAATACCTTTCACAATGCCTTTGCAATTCTTGTGACTTGTGCCGGAGTAGCCCAGGACAAGCGCCCGCGGTAAATCCCCGAGTGCGCCGTCCGACTCGTCGATGATCAACGGCGGGCGGGTCGGCCATGCGTTCACAGCCGCACCTGCATCATCGCTCAAAGCCCGGTCACGATGCACCGGCTGCTCGACCACGATGATGCGCTGCCACAGTTCACGCAAAGTGGGATCGCCCACTGCTTGCTGCCAGAACTCGCGGAACGCTTCGAAGTGCTGGAAGTTCTCGTTACCATCCAGCGTGACAAAAAAATCTCCTCGGGTTTCGCGCGTCAGCAGACGATTGATATCCCGCAGCCGCCCCAAATCGCGATCGGTGTCAGCGAAGAGCTTGACTTTGAAATAGCTCAGGCCGTACGCGCGAATCGAGCTTTCCAGATCCTGTGGCAACCCATCGTCCACACGTTCACCCGCTGGGATTTCAGAAGGTGACAAGCTGTCTCCCAGCCCGATGGTGTGCCGCACAAAGCAGGAAGGCAAAGGCCCTGGGGGCAGGAGGTGATGTGGTTGGGTGTCGCCCAATTCGGAGTAGATCTCGCCGAGCCTCAGGCCAAGCCGGTCCGCAAAGACCATGCGATGAAGCGGCTCACCCGCGACGCGGCACAAACCGTCGAGTACAGCGCGTTCGACAAGACTCACGCCGAGATTTGACAGCAACGGCGCGATGTTTCGAGCATTCGACCAGTCGTTTTGCAGGCGATACAATTCCTGCCAGAAAGCGAAGAACGAAACCGGCGATTGGGCGATTTGTTCCGCGAGCTTTGCCGCATGGCTGATGACCTGGAGCATCTCGGGCAGATCCTGCTCAAAAGTCGTTGCGGGATTTTTCGTGAACCACTTTGGCGGCAGCCCTTCTGAACTGAGACCAAAGGATGACATGCCGTCCACCGTCACCCTCGTCCGCACAAACAGGTGCGGCACTTCGGTCATGCTCGCGATTCCGTAGCGAAAGGGAAATCTCGTGCGAGTGCGCGACACGAAGAACTCGAAAGAGCAGAGAGTGAAGCGGTCAGTCATGTCGGACGTGAGTTGTCGAGGAGCGAGTGCGGAAAACAAAGATGGGAGAAGCCCCGTCTCAATTTCCTCCGCTTCCTGTTCAGAATTCGAGATCCTTCATACGAGTTACGCCCGCCCCAGGTACAAGTCACGCCCCTTGGCCAGCGCGGAGATTTTACGGTCGGCGATTGAGCGTTTGAGCATCCAGAAACCGCAATCCGGATGCACGTAGCGTACGCGATCCGGCCCAAGCACTTTTTCTGCGAGTTCGATGGAGCGGGCGATCTCATCTGGCGTCTCAATGTGGTTCACTTTGATATCAACCACGCCCAAACCGATGCCGATGCGTGTATCCACCTCCTTGAGCGCATGGAGATCGGAGGGAGGGCGATGCGCAAGTTCGAGGACAAGATGATCAGTTCGCAAACTGTTGAGGAACGATGTCAACCTGGACCATTCCCCTTTTTGGATTGTTTGTCCGCCGTAATTGCCGAAACAGAAATGCACCGCCTTCTCGACGCGCACGGCGTCGAGAAGGCGGTTGATGGCCTCGGCGGCGAGAGGGCCGTCGGCTGGATTGCCGGGAACGTTGGCTTCGTCCACTTGCACACACGCACAGTTCAGGTCGCCCATCTGCGCCGCAAGCGCATCGGCGATGGCGAGGGTGAGCATCTCGAAGTCGTGATAATGATCGTCAAGCAAAGTGCGGGCGAGCATGTAGGGACTGGTGATCGTGAACTTGAATGAACCACCGGCCACGCTGGCCGCACGGGCGCAGTCATCAGGCAGGTTCAAGACTCCTTCAGTGATCGGGCCGGTGACCACTGCGGCGGGCTTGTTCCGGAAGCGCATTTCCGTTTTGGCGCGGAACGCTGCCGTGTCGCCCCGGCCCACTCCACGCCGCACGCCCCCGAGCTTGTGGACGAAGTATTCAATCATCCCATTGGTGTCGGGATGATTGACATCGAAGCGATACAACTCGCCGTCGGTGGGCAGATCAATGCCGGCCTGGCGCTGGAGGCTGAACACGATGCTCGTGGCGTCGAGCAGTGCCTGCTCGCTGGGCAGCGCGGCGAGCCAGTCCGGCACGGGATACGAGCCGACGGTGGTGGTTAGGATGCGAGGGACGGCATTTGTCATGTTCAACGCGAATTTGCGATTCTCGCTTCAGCGAGTGTTTGAATAATGAGTCCAAGTTCCTGAGCCATCGCTGGCTGAGAGAACGTGAAGAACAGCAGGGGAACAATCTTCACTGGATGTTGAACGAACGCAGGATCGGCGACGGCAGCCAGTTTTCGATCAGCCTTCCCGCGAATTTCCTTACCAATCCACCACCGAGCCGTCGTTGAGATCGTATGTTTCGCGATTCCTCCAGTCGTGATCGAGTTTGTTTGCCACCTGATCTTCGTCGAGTTCGATGCCGAGGCCGGGGCCTTCTGGGATTTTCACGTAGCCGTTTTCGACTTTGAAGGGCTGTTTCAGATAACCGTCGCCGAGGTTGACTTGTTCCTGGCAGAGGAAGTTGGGGACGGACGCGGCGAGCTGAAGCCCGGAGGCAAGGGAGATGGGGCCAAGCGGATTATGCGGCGCGATGGAAGCGTAGTAGCTCTCCGCCATGCCCGCGATGAGGCGTGCTTCCATGATGCCGCCGGCGTGGCAGAGATCGGGCTGGAGGATGGTCGCGGCTCCTTTCTCGAGAATCTCACGGAAGCCCCACTTGGTGAAGATGCGTTCGCCAGTCGCGATGGGCAGATGAGTGCCACGTGCGATCTCCGCCATCGCATCGACGTTCTGGCATTGGACGGGTTCCTCGATGAACATGGGTTGGTAAGGCTCCAGCGCCTTGATCAGCAGCTTCGCGGTTGGCGGAGTGATGGCGCCGTGGAAATCGATGCCGATGTCCACGTCCTTGCCTCCCGCCTCTCGCAACGCCGCAAAGGCGTCAGCAGCCGCGTCGATAAATTGCTTTGATGCGACGATGCCGGACTGGGTGGAGTTCTTGGGCCCGGTCTTGAATGCAGTGAAGCCCTGCGCCTTCTTTTCTTTGATCAATGCCGGCGTGCCTGCATGAGCATAAACTCGAACGCGGTCGCGCGTCGGCCCTCCGAGCAGTTCATAGACGGGCACGCCGAGGAATTTGCCCTTGATGTCCCAGAGTGCCTGTTCGATGCCGCTGAGGGCGCTGGTGAGGATCGGGCCGCCGCGATAGAAAGCGTGCCGATAAATGGCCTGCCAATGATGGACGACATTGCGCGGATCTTTGCCAATGAGGTAGGGCGCGACTTCATCGACGGCGGCGGCGCAAGTTTTGGCTCGGCCTTCGGTGATCGGCTCGCCAAGACCGACGATGCCCGCGTCGGTGTGGATCTTGAGAAACAGCCAGCGAGGTTTGACGAGAAAGGTCTCCAGTTTGGTGATGCGGAGTTTGGTCTTGAACTGGGGTGGTTTCCCCTGAGCCGGTGGTGGCGCACTGCTGTAGGGCTCGGCGGCGGCCTTCTCGGCGGCGGACGAAGTGCCAAGGCCGGCAGCAGCGAGGCCGACACCACCGAAGACTTGCTTGAGGAATTTACGGCGCTGAACTCGGGAGGAAGTGGGTGGGGTGTTATTCATGATGGATTGTTTGTTCGATCTGAAATTCGGTAGTGAGTGGGAAAAGGCTATCGTACACTTCGAGAATCACAAACAGGACTCAGCTCTCGTGTTCTTCTAGCATCGCTTGTGGTCAGGGCCTGACTGCCGTTCCATCCCGGCGGCGGACGGGGTTCCAGTAGGAGGGCGTGTCTGCTTTCTCGATGGGATACTTCTTGGCGGCTTCTTCGTTGAAGTCCACGCCCCAGCCGGGAGCTTCGTTCACGTAGGCATAACCTTTCTTGATCGTCGGGCAGCCGGGGAAGATTTCCTTCGTGGCATCGTTGAAGTCGATCATTTCCTGGATGCCGAAGTTGGGAATCGCGAGATCGAGATGAAGGTTCGCGGCGTGACCTACGGGGGAAACATCTCCCGGCCCGTGCCAGGCGGAACGCACGTTGAAGAATTCGGCCAGCGTGGCGATCTTGCGCGTGACACCGAAGCCGCCGGTTTGCGTGATGTGAACACGGATAAAGTCGATCAGGCGATCCTTGATGAGCGGCACCCACTCGTGCGGGCTGTTGAAGAGTTCACCCATCGCGATCGGGACGGTTGTGGCTGCGCGCATCTGGCGGAAATAATCGTTCGCCTCCGGTGCCACGGGATCTTCGATGAAGTAAGGACGAAAGCGCTCGAGGTCTTTGAGAAGCCGGATTGCGTCGCGTGGTTCGATGCGTTCGTGAATGTCATGCAGCAGTTCGACTTCGTCACCACAGGTGTTGCGGACGTGATCAAACATTTTGACGGTGGCCTTCAGGTAAGGCAGGGAATCCATGAGGCGATCCACCGGCAATCCGAAGCCTGCTCCAGCGAAGTCCGGCGTTTGGGAGAGGTGTTCGGAACCGTAGCTTCCCATTTGAATCCGGACGTGGCGGAAGCCTTGTTCCATCTTTGACTTCACGCTGTCCTCAACTTCCTTCAGGTCGCGTCCACTGGCGTGGCTGTAGCAATCGACGGCGAACCGGCATTTGCCACCGAGCAATTGATAGACGGGCATCCCGGCTCGCTTGCCTTTGATGTCCCACAAGGCTTGATCAAGGCCGCAAAGGGCGTTGTTCAGCACGGGGCCGTTGCGCCAGTAAGAGCTGGTGTAGGCGTTCTGCCAGAGGTCTTCGATGTTATCGGCATCGCGTCCTCGCGAGAATGGATCAAGGTAATCGTTGACCGCATTGACGACCAGCGTGGCCCGCTGTGTGTAGGTGGCGCAACCGAGACCGTAAAGTCCGGGTTCGTTGGTCTCGACTTTGACGACGACGAGGTTGACGTGCGTCGGGCGCATGACGAAGGCACGGACCTTGGTGATCTTCAGCGGGGCAGAGCCGCGTGATGCCTTGGTAGCAGCATCAGCGGCGATGGCGTCGTTTCGCGAGATCATTCCTAGTGCGCCCGCGGCGGCGCCGAGGCCGAGGTTCTTGATCCAGTCACGTCGTTTCATAGGCAGGATTTGGTCTGGTTCATCCATTGTGAGGTGTCAGGGTGAGGCTCGCAGGGACGATGGCATACCAGGAACTTTGATCCTATGGCCGGTGTCGCGGATCGAGTTTCCATCGACCCGGAAGACCCAGAGGTTGCGGGTTGAGTGGGATTGAACGATCAGGTGCTTTCCATCGGAGGTGAATGCCACGCCTTCAGGAATCGGCCCGATGGGGATCGAGTCAGATTTCTCAAATGTGGAACCGCGCCGGACCAACACCTCCAGAAGCCCGTGACGGGTGAGATCGTCGTGATCCGGGGCAAGGTTGGACCCGTTCATGACGACCGCGACGAGCAACTGGCCATTTGGGCTGAGTTCCATCGACTCTGGGCCGGAGCCGATGGGAATATGATCGATGGTCCTCTGTTTGCCGCCGCGAAGATCGACAATGCTGATGGCATCGGAATCGACTGCGTTTCCGTAACCAATCCCGGCGGTGATTCCGAGGTGGCCGTCAGGCGTGATGAGAGTGCGATATGGCTGGCCATAAACTGATATTTTGCGACCGGTGAACTTCACTTGGTTCTTCTCGATACGCAGGACGGCGAGGAAGCCACCCTTCTGCGCGCTGGCGAGAGCAAGTTTGCCGTCGGGACTGATGGCGACGTCGGAGATGCTCTCTTCGGTAGTACAGACCCGGACGCTATCCACGGCGCGAACGCCGGCCTTCTTGTCGATGGTGAGCAAACTGACCGTCCCCTGGGCACGGTTGGCTGCAAGCGCAAACTTACCATCTCGACTGATGCTGATCCCGGAAGGTTGCAAGCCGGCTTGGACTTGTCCCGTAATTCGTGGTGGATTTGCCGTGAGATCGAGCAGGTGGATTTCGTTGTTCGGGACCCATTTCGAAACGGAGGTGGAGTCGAGCTTGATCGAGTTGGCGATGAGCGCGAGGGAACGGTCCGGCGTGATGGCGATGTTTGAGGGCGGGCCAAGAACGGTGTTGGGCACGTTGTCCAAATGTTGAACAGTCGGAGGCCAGGTGGAGAAATCGAGTATCGAGATCGAGTCAGGGCCGGCACCATCCACGACCTGGGCGGCGCCGGACGTGAGGTTGATCTTGTTCTCGTTGCCTGAGATGACGAGCTGGGCTTTCAGCAGCAGCGGGGTGGCTATTAGTGCTCCAACCAGCCAAAAGTGCCAATGTAGTGCTTGTAGTCTGGAGGAAGCCGGTTGCTTGAGAGTTATTGTGTGGCTCATGGATGTTTTGGGAACGGACTCAGAGTAGGGATGGTCCGGCGATATGTGCAAATCGTTTCTAACGGGACACAGTTCGGGCTTGTGAATCATGGATGCGCCGGTACGGTTTTGCTCACTCAAGAATTATGAACAGAATTATCGGCATTTCGACCTCGGTTTTGGTGGCTCTCGGCGCCTTCCTGGCACAGGCAGCCACGATTACTGTGACGACGATTTCCAACACCAACCCCGCTGCCGGGCAGACTTCGCTGGCACAGGCGCTGGTTGCAGTCAAAGACGGCGACAGGATTGATTTCAAGATTCCTGGTGATGGACCGCATTACATTGTCACCCCAGCCGAGGGATATCCCGTGATCACGGCAAGCAATGTCACAATTGATGGCTACTCCCAGCCCGGATCAGCGCCAAACAAGAATCTGATCCTCGCCTCGAACAATGCCAGACTCCGCATCTACCTAGATTCGCGGGACGGTGGTCGGACGGTGATGAACCTCGACGGTTACGGGACAACAGAAGCGGCAATCCTCGGCTTTGCCGGAGCGCAGAATGCCACGGTTCGAGGCCTTGGTTTTCTCGCGAAAATCACGGACGGCTCAGAAAACAGCCCCGCGATCTACTGCGTGGCATTTGGTGGCAAGGCAAAAGGCGGTCATGTCAATGGCTGCTGGCTGGGCGTGGACGCCGACGGAAAGACGGTTGCTGGAGCAAACGCCGGTGTGACGGGATTCCGGTTTCGCGAAGATGGGGAAGCGTATCTGGCGGATGATATGGTGATCGGAATCAAGGCGGATGCTTTGAAACCGGAAGCGGAGCTGAACGTGATCGCGGGGATGAAGATCCCGATAATCATTGAAGGCGCAAACCTGCGTGTCGCTGGGAATTTCATTGGGGTTCTTCCGAGCGGGACGAATGAGTTCAACAATGCCGTGGCGGGTCTGCCGAATGAGGGTGCGATCCAGATCGGGCGTTCGGAGGGCGGTGTGGTCATCGGCACGGACGGCGATGGTTGGAATGATGACATGGAGCGCAACGTGTTCTCCGGAGTGCTTCCGAGGACTGTTGATCCTGTGAATGGCTACACGCACTTGATCGAGTTTTACAGCGGCGGCCAGCGCACCAACATCGTGATAGCGGGAAACTACATTGGCGTGGGTGTGGACGGAACGACGCGGTTCACGAATGGCGTTCCCATCGTGAGTGGATTGACGGCGACAGCGAGGGTGGGATCGGATTTCGATGGGGTCGGGGATTTTGAGGAGGGTAACATGATCTTTAACAATTACCCACCGTCGTTGTTCAAGGGTGCGACTTTGGTGCGCAGTTTTCTGGAGAACGTCAGTGAGGGCGCGGTCATCTCCATGCGTGGAAATACACTAGTGAACAACTTCACTCCGCCGGTAAGTCCACTTCTTGATGAAGGGGCGTTTCTGACGAACTACTACACCAAGGCCATGCTCGAACCCGAGATCGGCGTCACTCCGATACTCTCCACCAATACGACGATTGACCGGTTGGTCGGATGGATTCCCAAGCCGGAAACGAATTCATCGCCCCTTACTGTGATTGATTTTTACATCGCCGATCCTGAGGGAATCACGTTGGGAAAGGCAGAAGGGCTTTCACAGTTGCCCGACGGATTTGTTCAAGGCAGGACGTATCTCGGATCCTACTTCGAAGGATCGGCGGGCGACCTAGATCCAGTGCCTGGACAGTTTTCATTCAATATCAGTGCGTTCAATGTCAAGTTGGGCAGTCTGCTCACGATCACGGCCAATTATTCTCCCGAGCAGGTGGGAACACATAACGCTCCAATGATCACCACACTTTTTTCGAACCCCGTGACAGCTCAGGAAGCCAGGAGCGAGCCTGCAGGCAAAGTAGCCATAGCCTCGGATGCATCGGGCGTGCAGATCAACTTTTCCGGAGTCCTCGAATCAGCGGCAAGTGTGGCTGGGCCGTGGTCAGCAGTGCCTGGGGCTGTCACCCCTTTCAAGCCGCCGGTGGATGACACAGTGCGGTTTTTTAGGGCACGGGGGCGTTGAACAGGATTCAGCCACAAGGCCCACGGCACGCGTGGCAGGGGTGGCAGGAGAGTGCTGTCGTTGGTGAATTATTCCCCGATTTTCTGGCACACATTCGCGCTGCCGAAGACGGGCAGAGATCATCGGTCTGCGCCCGGAATTCACCATTGCTCAAGCCTCAGCCCCGCCGCTGCCGCTCCCATTTCGAGTCGCCGAGAGAAATCAGCCGTAACGGTAAGGAGCTGCGAGTTGAAAGGTGTTTGGCAGATGACGCACCTCGCTGATCGTCCCATCGGAAAGAAGAACTTCGACCACATCAAATCTAATGGCGACTCGCGGGCCCTTGAGCAGGCGGAGGTAATCAAGGGCCGTTTGTGAGAGCAGGCGGCGTTTACGCGCATTCACGGCGGCGGCTGGTCGGGTCCAACTCTCGGATGACCGTGTTTTCACTTCCACGAAGACGAGCATCTGGCCATCGCGGAAAATGAGATCGATTTCACCGCGTTTGGATCGGAAGTTCGCCGTCAGATATTTCATGCCCAATTGCTGAAGGTGTTTCCTTGCGGCCTGCTCACCGATGCGTCCGTGACGGAGATGGGTTGGTTCGTCATCCCGGTTCCACATGCCTTTCAACCTTTGCCAGAGCGCGATGAGCATTTTGTCAAAATTGAGGGAATTCTATCGGGGCGAGAGAAGGGGGCCGGGGCTTTGCCGGAAGCATCAGTTAGAGAAATTCCATCTGTGCCTGTTTCACAGGCATGAAGCTCTGGCGGTGAATCGGACACGGGCCATGTTTTGCAAGCATGGCAAGGTGTTTGGGGGTTCCATAGCCTTTATGTTCGGCAAAGCCATAGTGTGGGTACTGAGAATCGAACTGGTGCATCAGCCGATCACGAGTGACCTTGGCAATGACGCTCGCGGCGGCGATAGAATAGCTCTGACTGTCCCCCTTGACGATTGGTGTCTGAGGAATGCGGAGCGACGGCACCCGGAGCCCGTCAACCAGCGTGTGGGATGGGAGGGGGCTTAATCGACTGAGTGCTTCGTTCATTGCGCGGTGCGTCGCTTGAAGGATGTTGATGGAGTCGATCACTTCGGAGCTGACCATGGCGTGGCCATGATGCACATCGACCGAATCCGTCAGGATGGCGAAGAAATTCTCGCGCTGGCGTGGGGTCAGTTGCTTGGAATCATTTAGCAAGAGTAAATCATCTGGCATGTCACCCAGCACCCAACGTTCAGGAAGCACCACTGCGGCAGCGACCACTGGGCCGGCGAGCGGTCCACGCCCGGCTTCATCCAACCCTGCGATCCTCGTGACACCTTTTTCAAGAAGGGACCGCTCAAACTGGAAACGGCTGGCAGACATGGTTCGTCTCTTATCGGTGTCGGGGTGAAAATGCCAGCGAGATCATGTGGGTACGCCTCAACTAACCCTGCGGGCGTCGGAAGATCCTGCCCGAGCCGAAGAAATGGCGTGCGAAAGGTTCCCGTGTCATGGCAGCATTTTTTTATGAGCAAGATTGTAGGGATTGATTTGGGCACGACGAACTCCCTGGTGGCGACTGTGGACTCGGGAATTCCTTTCATCATTGCTGACGCGGAGGGCAATCGCCTGACGCCGTCGGTGGTCTATTTTCCTGGAGGGACTGCGGTGCCCGTCGTCGGCCATAAGGCGAATCGAGTAAGAGTGATTCGGCCCGGCGAAACAGTTTACTCTATAAAGCGGTTCATGGGACGGCGAGGCGTAGAGATTGCCCGCGAGGAGATGCTGGTGACTTACCCGGTGCGAGGAGAAGGAGCTGGCCCTGTAACGGTTGAGATTCATGGACGGCTTTACACGCCCGAGGAGATCGCAGCGGAAGTTTTGAAAAAGCTCAAATCCGACGCGGAGGCCAACTTGGGAGAACCAGTGTCGAGAGCAGTGATAACCGTGCCTGCCTATTTCAACGATGCGCAACGCAACGCCACAAAGAAGGCTGGGGAACTTGCTGGTCTGAGTGTCGAACGAATCATCAATGAGCCCACGGCAGCTGCGCTGGCCTATGGTCTGGATAGACTAAGGGAAAAGTCAAAGGTGGCTGTTTATGATCTGGGTGGAGGGACTTTTGACCTTTCGATCCTCGAACTCAACGAAGGCGTCTTCCAGGTTTTATCAACCAACGGAAACACGCGATTAGGTGGTGATGATCTGGATCGGCGGGTGGTGGATTTTCTGGTAAAGAAGATCATTTCGGAGGGAGGGCCGGATGCTGCCACGGATTTGACACTGCTGTCGCGTTTGCGTGAGGTTGCAGAGCACGCAAAGATCAGGCTGTCCACCGAGACGGAGGTTGAAGTGGCGCTGCCATTTCTCACACCCAATTTCAGCTTCAGTCATTGCATGACACGGAAGGAGTTGGAGGGCTTGACGCGCGACATCATAGGCCGGACGCGTGAGCATTGTCTTCGATCGCTGGCCGATGCCAGACTCGAAGCGAAGGATCTCGATCAAGTGATTCTTGTCGGTGGTCAGACTCGAATGCCCCTGGTACGGCAGATGGTTTCGGAGATTTTTCGTTGCGCGGAATTTGAGGCGCCGGCGGGCGGCGTTCGGCTCGGGACCGAATATCACGTGTCCGATGGGCCGATGTTGAATACTTCCCAGAACCCCGACGAGGCGGTGGCGCTCGGCGCCGCAATCCAGGCGGAGATTCTCTCAGGCGGGTTTAAGAATTTGCTCCTCCTGGATGTCACGCCACTTTCGCTTGGGATCGAGACTTTCGGAGGGTTGATGAATGTGATCATCCCGCGTAACTCAACCATCCCCATCAAAGCGGGGGAGATGTTCACCACGGCTGTGGATAATCAACGGAGCATGCTCATCCATGTGCTGCAGGGGGAACGGGAACGTGCCAGGGACAACTGGAGTCTGGGGCGATTTGAGATCGGATTCGAGCCTGCCCCGAAAGGCGTGCCACGCGTCGGTGTGCAATTCGAGATCGATGCGGATGGCATCCTGCACGTGCTTGCCAGAGACGTGAAGACGGGCGTTCAGAAGATCGTGGAGATGAAGTCCGCCGTTGATGTGAATGATGCCGACGTGCAGAAGATGGTTGAGGAATCCGTTGAGAACGCGTTTGACGACATGAAAGCCAGGCAATGGATCGAAGCGAAGATCAGGGCAGGGGAGACATTGACGGCCACTCGCAAGGCGTTGACGGATTATTCATCTGAACTGGAAGCTGAATACCGGTTGCAAATCGAAGCTGCCATTGGCGAATTGGAGTCGGTGCTGGCGACTGAGGATCCGCGAACAAAAGTTGGCGATCCTCAAAAATTAAAGTCAGCAAACACGACGCTGGATGAAATAACGAAACCGCTCGCAGACCACGTGATGGACAAGGCTATGGAGACGATGCTGCGAAAGAAGGGGCTTATCCAATGATCTGTTCGGAGTGAGGCTTGCTGCCAAAAACCAGTCAGGGGCTAACTTCCGCCAGCGCTACTCTCGCGATCTGAATCCTCCTCCTGGCCGGTCTTGATGTTGAGACTGTGGAAAGGATTCTGACCAAAGTCAGCAGGCCCACCTGCGGCATTGGTTCGCCCCACTCGATTTGCTTGTGGGAGTCGATCCTGTGAGTTCGCCTGTTTGGGCACGGCTGTCGGCGTGATTGCCGAGGCGTCGTCACTTTCGGATGCTCTTGATGACTCGTTTGGATGCTTCGCACGCTTGTTGCGTGGCAACGGACTTATCATCACATTGATGCTCTTGCCGATCAGTTTTGTCGCCGCATCGGGATGACCGTACGGAGCCGTGGCTGCAATGAATTTTTCTACCTGTTGAAATCCGAATTCCTTGTGCGCCATTTCGCGTCCTCTGAAGCGCAGCGTGATCTTCACCTTCATGTCGTCGCAGAGAAAATCGATGGCATGATTCAGTTTTACCCCGAAATCATGCGGGTCGATCGAAGGACTGAGTTGGATTTCCTTAACCTTGTTGGCGTGCTGGTGTTTTTTAGACTCTTTTTCCTTCTTCGACTGCTCGTAACGATACTTGCCGAAGTCCACAACCCGGCATACGGGAGGAGTTGCGTTGGGCGCGATTTCGACCAGATCCACTCCATGATTGCGCGCCATGGTCAAAGCATCGGCTAGGGAGATCACTCCGACCTGCTGACCGTCTGGACCGATCACACGGACGTCCCGGGCGCGAATCTTTCCATTGACTCGGACGAACGAAGCGGAGGAATGGGAGCTACTGCGAGAAGGGAAAGGGCCGCTCAAGAAACCCTCTTCGGTTGAAGTTTCTCCATGCTATCACTTAAGAATTCAGCATTTCTCTGATCTACTACTAAGGGCATATCTAACTGTGTGATGGCTCGTCTGCAAGTCAAAATAGGAAGTCCAACAACCACCATCGAGTCAGGACGTGGGTGCGAGCTTTCTTGGGCAGAGTGGTGCCTTCTTCAAAATACCAATATCCCCCGGAGAATCGGCATTCGACCCGAAACCAGTGGTGAATGAGAAACTGGAATTGTTTCTCCTGCATCAAATGCTATCCCAGATCTCCGTTCCCGGCTCGAACGATTTACAGGAAAACCTCTGCCGTCCCCCCCCGACGGACGTCGTTTATCTCAAGGCCAGCCGCCGTTCTTGGTGGATGGGCAGTACCATGCATCATTTGGGCCGTCAAAAGCAGGAGCGGCGGGCCAGACTGTCGTGCCGGCATACTGCCGGGTAAACCACTTGGAGAACTTCATTGCGAAAGCACGTCCAGAAAGATCTCCAAAAGTGGCGATGCCGTTGGCATTCTCCGTCTGATTCTTGGCCTTCCTGGAATTCGCATGGCGCTGTGAGATTCCTTCAAAGGGCGAGCTGCCCACGTCATTGAAGAGGTAGGCGTCCTGTTCAGAAGGCGCCTCCCACACCAACATGCCCGTGGGTCTCATGTCGGTGAGTTTGAATCTCGACATCGCGTCAGGTTTATCGCTGGTGGTAAACGCCACGGTGGAGCCGTTCCACAGATAACTGGTGATCTTGATGTTCCGGCGCTTGTAATCCGCGGCCGCCTTGCCACTCGAACGTTCCGCAAAATCCCTGGGGCATGTGAGCACACGTTCATTGCTGATGTAATTGCCGAGCTGACTTCGTTTGAAGAAAGCGACCTGATTGGTCCAAATGGTATTGTCCGACTTGCCTTCTCCATTGGGCATTCCTTTGGCTGTACACCATGAGTCGCGTTCCGCGCAATCACCCCAGCTCGCGTAGGGGATGTAATCATTGTTGTCGCCAGCGAAGACCGTCGCGGCCAGCACCACCTGACGAATGTTGTTCAAGTCGTTTGCCAGCAGCGCCCGATCCTTCGCTTTGCTCAATGCGGGCAGCAGCATTCCGGCGAGAATGGCGATGATGGCAATAACCACTAGCAGTTCGATCAACGTAAAGGCTCGGGGGAGTTGAGTCGAAGTACCGTGCATTACTTTCTTGGACAGAGTTTTCATTGGAAGCGGGGATCGATGAGTTGTGAGCCTAGGCGTGTGGGCGGCACAATCAAGCCTCGTTTTGGATCCACCTGGCGAAATTTCTCATGACTTCCCATCTCATCCTCCCAGTAGTAGGTGATTGACCGCATGGCCGATGTGCGTTGAAAGTATTGGCAAGGGCGGTCCATTGAACGCCTTTGCTATGCTCGATTTCAAATTTATCTGCCAGCATTGTGGCCAGAAGTTGCGATGTGACGTGATCATGAGTGGCATGCAGATCACGTGTCCGGCATGTAAGGGAGCGCTAATCGTTCCACAGCCTCCATCCGGAAGTGCTGATGCGCCAATAGTGGCGGTGCCCAGGAAGGAAGCGCCGCCGAAGGTCACACATGTCGATCCCCCTGCGCGGACAAGCGGTGGCAGCACCGCAACTCCACCCACTCCCCGAGGGCCGTCTGCGGGTGCGCCACCTCCGAAACGGGAATCAGCATCAACCAGAAGCTCTGCTGCCAGTTCCGCCGGTGTTGATTTCTCGAATTCTGGACTGGCAGTGGCATCTCTGGTTTGCGCCTGCACGGTCGTGGGTTTCTTGCCGGCGATCGTCTGTGGCCACCTTGCCAAACAGGCATTGCGCACCAATCCTCAGCGTGGTGGAAGAGGTTTTGCGACGGCGGGGTTGGTGCTTGGTTATGTTGGAGGAGCGGTAATCCTGGTAACTGCGGTATTTTGGGTCGCTGCACCTCGGGATGCCGGGCCGGTCGTTGTAGGATTTGATCGAAGTCAGGCTGCCGATAATCCGTTCGCAGTGGGGGCGCGAATGCGAGCCGCCGAGGCGGGCCGGCCATTTGGTGAATTCGACGAGCCTGCGACTGTTACGTTTGTCAACTTCGAGGGAGACGGCAAGGATCGCGCGATAAAGGTTCGAATTGCCAACCACGCCGACAAGCCAATCCGTTCCCTGGACATGAAGTTGAACTTCCAGAACAATGCAGGAGTTGTGCTTTCTCGATCCAATACGTCGAAGAGTGCCAAGCCGCTTCTGGTGAATACGGCGACGACTGTCGAGGTAACCTTGAAAATGGATTCAGTGCCGGAACGCGCTGACTCGGCGGCAATTTCCCTGGCTCGCGCTGAGTACGCCGACGGCACGGAATGGAAGCGGCCCCAGTAAGTTATTTGAGAAGCTGCTTCGCCGCTCGCAATAGTGCATCGGATTCACGATCTGTTCCAATCGTGATTCGAATAAAATCGCACACTTCCGGATAGCTGAACCATCGCACAAGGATTTTGTGCTTCCGCAACTCTTCAAGCCAGCGTTGAGCTGTCATTGTGGGTGGACGGACTAGAATGAAATTCGCCTGGCTTGGCAGTACCTTGAAGCCCATCTTACGCAATTCGCGCGACAGCCGATTGCGAGTCGAGATGATGCGTTTGAAGTTTGCACGGTAATAGGGCAATGCGGCCAGAGTCGCCTCGGCGGCGATCTGGCCGAGGCCATTGACGTTGTAGCTATCGCGGATCTTGTGCAGCGCGTCGATCAGATCGGGATGTCCTACAAGGTAGCCAATGCGTTGGAAACACAACGAATACGCCTTGGAAAAGGTGCGGGCGACAAGCACATGCGGAAACTTCAGTGCGAGACTCAGCGCGTTTTCCTCTGCGAAGTCAACATAAGCTTCGTCGAGCACCACGACGCCCCGTTGCAGCCGACAGAGGCGCGACAACTCTCGCGTGGTGTAAGCCTGGCCACTTGGAGCGTTGGGGGTTGTGATGAAAGTAAGAGCTGCGTTTAAGTCAAAGCGGCCTCCGCTCGATGGCATGCGAAGATTCGGGAGTGCAAATCCTTCGCGAAGCGGCACTGGATTGGGATACGCACCGTGGATTTCAGCCAACACTGGATAGAGCGAGTAGCTGGGTGTGAAGTACTGAACGATGGACTTGGAAAGCCGGTGCTGTGGCTGAGAAGAGTGAGATTGGCTGGGAGCGCACGGCTCAACAAACGCCCGGGTGGTGAGCGCCAGCAGTTCATCCGAACCGTTTCCTACAATGATGTTCTCCGGCTTGCATTTGTGGAGTTTGGCAAGTCGCTCTCGGAGTCGCTGCGCCGTCGGATTTGGATACAACCGAAGCCTTCCGTCAGTGGCCTTTCGCACAGCTCTTAGAACTTCTGTGGAAGGTGGATAGGGATTCTCGTTTGTGTTGAGCTTGATGAGTCCCTTGATCTTTGGTTGCTCGCCGGGCACGTAGGCATGCAAGGCTTGGACGCACTGACGGATCAAGGAGGTTGGATTTCGAATCGTGTTGGTGTCTCGGCTCATTTGATCTCGGATTGATCGATGGGAAGTAACTCCATTGAACGCGCCCGCAGTCCGGGCGGCCATGGCTTGGATCCGCGTCGGATGTGAACACGGATCGCCGCCGATCGGGCATGAGCATCAAGCCCCTCCAATTCGGCAAATCTCTGAACGTAAGCGACGGACTTTTTCAAGGAGCCACGGGTGTATTCCACCAAGCTGGTCCGTCTCTGGAATTGATCCACAGTCAACCCGGCGAAGGACTTCCCGCAGCCCCCCGTCGGCAGAGTGTGGCTCGGCCCCGCCACGTAATCCCCCAGGACGGTTGGCGACCACGGACCAAGAAAGATTGCCCCGGCAGTGTGAATGCGCTGCGAAATTCTTCCGGGATTGCGAGTCATCACTTCACAGTGCTCAGGTGCCAGCCGATTTGTAAGTTGGATCGACTCCTCAAGTGATTTTGTCTGGATGAGCCAGCCATTGTTTCTGAGGGCGCGTTCGATGAATTCCCTTCGCGAAAGCGTTGGCATTTGGATCGCGATTTCCTTGTCCACAGCTTTGATCAGCTTCGCTGAAGGAGTTACCAGCCAAACACGTTCGTGGCCGGAGCCATGTTCGGCTTGGGCGAGCAAATCGGCGGCGATGAACCGAGGATTGGCTGAAACGTCCGCAAGCACCAGCACTTCGCTGGGGCCTGGTAGAAGATCAATTGAGACTTGGCCGAACAGCAATCGCTTCGCCGCCACCACATAACCGTTTCCTGGTCCGAAGACTTTTTGAACTCGTGGAACACTCTCGGTTCCAAGTGCCATTGCCGCAATCGCTTGTGCTCCGCCAATACGATAGATTTCCGTGGCTCCGGCACGGTTGATCGCAAAGAGCAATGCGGGGTTGATTTCGCCGGATGCGCCTGCGGGGGTGCATACCACGATCTCACGGCAACCGACAATTCGCGCGAGGGCAATTGTCATCAGAGCCGTGGACACCAACGGAGCAGTGCCACCTGGAATGTAGATGCCCACTCTGGTGAACGGGTCAAATTTCTCGCCAACTCTTGCACCTTGAGCATTGCGAATGGACCAGTCTTTCCTCTTGGAACGTCTTGCGAACACAGAGATGTTTCGGTTGGCAAACTCAAAAGCTTCGCGCAAGTTGGCATCCGCCTTGAGGGATGCAGCCATGAGTTCCGCCGTCGTGATCCTAAGCTGTTCAGCAGTCAGTTGTGCACCGTCGAACTTGGCTGTCAACTCAAGCACAGAGGCGTCGCCCTGGCTGCGCACGGCATCAATGATGCCTCTCGCTCGTTGCTCGATAACAGGGTCGAAAAGGCTCGATTGAGCAGCCAGCTTCCCAATCTTTTCTGCGTAGTTGAAGTCAGTATGTCGGACGATGTTCATGGGGCCGAGACGCTACGGAATAGGTGCTAAAAGTCAAAAGCACTCCGACCTTAAGCCCTGAAGAGACTGTCTGAGTAAGCAACTGGTAGAATCAGAGAATCAATTCGGGCGAACGACATCCTCCAGAGAATGTGGGGCTAGTGGCTGCAGCCACAACTGGGTCCGCAGTCGCCGGAATCAAAATCATCGGCATCCGGCACGCGTCCGAGTTCGTAAGTCTTGCTGACGTACTGGCCCACGGTCTCCTGCATCTTATGCATCGACTGCTGGGCGTCCATGAAGCCGCGGGAGACGATATTGCCAAAGAATTCCGAACGTTGACGTTCGAAGTCGGCGATCTCCTCATCGGACAATTTGACACCTTGCGTTTGCTTGTGCTGGAGATGTTCGCCGCGTTCGCTGAGGGACTGATATTGAGCTTTAGCGGATTCGTCGTTCATGAAAGACTCAATGCTCTTTCGTATCTCACGGAATTCGGGTTGCTCCATGATGGTCTGGCAGAGTTCACGAGTCTTCTCGATAACTGAATCGGTGGCGATAGTTTGCATAATTTTGAGTGCTTGTCCCTGCCGCTGCCTGGTCGTCTCGCAGCGACACTTCGCGGCAGACTAGAACACAGGACGAGGTGGAGCGCAATTGATTGTCTTGTGTCAAAGGGAGCCTCGTTTGAAATCGGCCGGCCGGGAATCTTTCTGTTTTCCAGTCAAATGTCTCTCACGGGGAGTTGAGCAAACCCGGGAGTGCTCGTGATGCGATAAATTGATGGGGTAAACGTCGGCCAGCCTACGGTCTCTTCAGTGAGGGGCAGACCAGTTTGTGCATGAAATCGAAAAGCGTCGGAACTTCTTACAAGTACGTGAGTCGCTTGGCGGAATTATTGCCTTGAGAGAATTGATTGTTTGACACAATAACCTTATTACAAGCATGTTATGAAACACATCGAAACCAACAAGGCACTTGGCCTGGCGACTGCTAAAGTTGGGTCAAGGTTCACCTCCATGACGCAGGTAACGAAGAGACGAAACAGTAAATAATACAAAGATATGAAAAAAACACTTCTAACAACACTCGCAATCGGGCTTCTGGCAGGTTCAACGGCAGTCAATGCCGCCAGCTACACGGAAACTGATACATTCAACCAGTGGATAACTGGTACGCTCATTCCGCCGGCCCAGGGTTCATTGTCTGGGGATTTCAATTTGCCAATTGACTCCGCTACAGAAACAATCACTAGTGCGATGGTAACCGTGACTGGAAAAGGAACAGGCGGGACCTTTTCACCGGGGAGCCATGGAGTTCCTGCTTCCTTTTTCAACGCCACTACTACGTTCAGCGTTTTGGGCGATATAAGTTCATCTGGCGATTTGAATTATTCGATCGCATCGTACTTTTATCTAGTGAAGAATGTTAAAATCGTTGTTGAAACAAGCCCAAGGGAGCAAACAACTGATCCCGTTCCGGAAACCAATAACGTTCCCGACTCCGGAGCATCTGTCGGCCTGTTGGGTCTGGGTTTGATTGGCCTCGGCGCTCTCCGCCGCCGCCTCTCGTAATCGAAGCCTCACAACTAAGTTTCGTTTCTTCTGAAGAGCCCGCCGAAAGGCGGGCTCTTCTCTTTTCAAGCAACGGTTGGCGTTCCTTGATGCGGCTTCAGCGTTGCGCGCGCTCATTTCCATCGCCAAACTCACTCGATGAACCATTTGATCCGAGCCCGCAGCGTATTTGATACGGAAATCAAAGGTTTGCAGACCGTCAGGGCGCGGCTTGATTCCAACTTTTCCGCCGCTGTCGAACTGATCGCAGGAGCTCTGGCGTGCAGGAACAAGATCGTTGTGCTTGGGATTGGCAAGTCAGGCAACATCGGCCAGAAAATTGCCGCCACTCTCACGAGCACCGGCAGCACCAGCGTGGTTCTAAACAGTGTGGATGCCTTGCACGGTGATCTCGGCATCATTACTGACGGGGACGTTCTGATTGCCCTAAGTTACTCCGGTGAAACCGAGGAAATGATCCATCTGTTACCGGCTCTCAAGCGGTTTTCGATCAAGCTCATCAGCCTGACCGGCAGTCTGCGATCGACTCTGGCCCAGCACAGCGATGTCGTTCTGAACGTAAAAGTGCCGAGGGAAGCATGCCCCTTTAATCTTGCCCCCACCTCCAGCACGACAGCCATGCTTGTGCTGGGTGATGCCTTGGCGATGGCGGTGTTGCAGGCCCGTGGTTTCCGCAAAGAAGATTTCGCAAAGCATCATCCCTCCGGCACCATCGGACGAGCCCTGCTGACGCGTGTCAGGGACATCATGCGCAGCGGTGTGCGAAATGCAGTGGCCTCAGAAACTTTGACAGTAAAAGAAGCGTTGCTAGTTATGACGCAGGCCAAATCAGGAAGTGTCTGCGTCGTTAATGCTCGTGGGAAACTCGTGGGAGTCTTTACCGATGGTGATCTTCGACGACGGATGGCTGGCGACGAGAATATCCTCTCCAAACTGCTCCCGTCCGTGATGACCCGTCATCCGATTGCCATTCGGGATGACGCGCTGGCAGTCGAGGCGTTGAAAATTTTCGACGAACGGAACATCGATGACTTGATCGTCATTAATGCCAGGAAGGAGCCTGTGGGGTTGATCGATTCCCAGGATTTACCGAAGCTAAAACTGATGTGATTGAATTACACCCCGGCTGGAGGCGAAATAACCCCGGAGTAGCGCATCGACACAACCGCCAAGCGGCCTCTACCTCAATTGTTCTGCCAACGTTCGACCGAGTTCGACAGCCTCTGTTGCCAGTCCACCAACCTCCCCAGCTCGGCGTTGATTCCGTTGAAATGATACCGCACGCAACCGAAGTCTGCCTTCCAATATCTCGCCATAAGCGCCAACTGGGCTGAGGCATCCGCCCCCCAGTGCCGCCAGAAACGCCCTCTCCGCCAGCACGCAATTATGAGTCGCGGGATCATCCAGGAATTTACAGACCTCTGCCACCACTTCGTCATTTGCGCGTGCTTCGATGCCAAGCGCGGCCTGGCCCACGCAAGGCATCATTTCCTCCGGTGAAAGAGGTTCCCCCAGCAAGCCATCGGGAACGCCTTCTCCACTGATCTTTCCAGATTCGCCAATCCGAAAACCAAGCCGTTGAAATCCGGCCGCTGCGAGCACCAGCGCGTCCAGTTCCGCATTTGAGGCAAGTTTACTCAGACGAGTCCCCACGTTCCCACGGATGGGCACCGTGTTGAGGTCGGGCCGCATCGCAAGGAGCTGCGCCTGCCGACGCGTGCTGCTTGTGGCGACGACTGCGGATTGCGGCAGATCTTTTACGGTTGAGCCCATCGCCATCCCTCTCCCGATGCGTAGGATCGAGGCGATGTCCCGAAAGATCAGCACATCCCGAACATCGGCACGTTTTGTCACCGCAGCCAGGGTGAGTCCCGGTGGAAGTTCAGTCGGAAGATCCTTCAGACTGTGAACCGCGAGATCAGCCTCACCATTCAAAAGGGCTACTTCCAGTTCCTTTGTGAACAATCCCTTGCCACCTTCCGGGACAACACCCGTTGGAGCAAACGCCTGAAGTTTGTCGCCGGTGGTCTTGATGATCTTGAGATCAAACGTCCGGTTGGGAAAGGCAACGCGGCACTGAGCGAGTACCATGTTTGACTGAGCCAGAGCCAGGGCGCTTCCGCGGCTCGCTATCACTACTGCGCGTGTTGGATTGGACATATAGCGCTTAAGTCAGCCCTGACCAAAGGCCAGTTTTCCTTGGGACACCGGAGCACCTTTAGAAATCCCCGAAAGCAAACTGGCCGCTTTTTCCCGTATGATCGCTTCACATCGTGCGACTTCATCGTGTCGTTGCCGAAGGTAACTTTCAGCGATCGCTTGCAGGTCATCAATGTTGTACAAATAGACATTCTCCAAATAGTTGACCTCGGGGTCGATGTCTCGCGGCACTGCGATGTCGATCAGCAACAAAGGGCGATTCCGCCGGATCTTCATCAGCGGCCCGAGTTTCTCACGGTCAACAACGTAATGAGGCGCGGACGTGCTGCTGATGGCGATGTCGATACGCTCGAACTCCCGACCCAATTCATCGAATTGCACGGCCCGGCCACCCAGCTCTGCAGCCAGCGCCGCCGCCCGATCGAAAGATCGATTCGTGACAACGATGCTTTTCGCTCCACGACTCAACAACGATCGAGCTGTCTTCTCGCTGGTATCACCGGCCCCAATGACCATCACGTGCCTGTCCGCAAGGCTGGAGAAGATTTTTTCGGCCAGCTCCACTGCCACTGATCCGACCGAAACGCTGCCTCGCTGAATGTTTGTCTCGGTCCTGATCTGCTTGGCGACATTGAATGCGCGCTGGAAAGTCCTGTTTAGGAGCCCGCCGGTGTGCTGGTGCTGGAGGGCCATCTCGTACGCCTTCTTGAGCTGCCCGAGAATTTCCGTCTCACCGAGCACCATCGAGTCCAGCCCAGCGGCGACTTTGAAGAGATGTTCGACGCTATGAGGTTCGGCATGGGCATAAATCTCACCATTGAGCGGATCGCGATAATTGTGGCAATCGAGTAGGAATTGCTGGAGAGACTGGCAAGCTGACTGGCGGTCCAGCAAAGTGGCGGCGTAAAGCTCAACCCGATTGCAGGTCGAGAGGATCACGCCCTCCTTGGCTAGGCCGCTTTCGCGGAGCTTCTGCAGTGCGACGGGAATTGTGTTCTCCGCAAAGGCGAAGCGCTCCCGGACAGTCACGGAAGAAGTGCGATGATTCAGCCCTACAACGACAATGGGCATGTTTATGAAGACAGGTTCTTCACAGCCTCAATCAAGCATGTGCCGCATTTTTGCATTCTCAAGTCAGCCATGAAAAGATTCATCCTAATTTTGCTGATGAATCGCCGACGCGAGGTTTGTGCCCCAAAACGTCAGGAGTATGAAAGCGAAGCTTGCCACGGCTCCCCACGCGAAACGCTTGCCCCGCTGTGAACCAGCCCACCGCATGAGCAGCAGAATCAGATAGATTCCCCACACCAGCGCAGACCAGACAACCTTCAGATCGCCGGAAAACATTGAACCACCCTTTTGCCGGAGTGAATATGCCCCCAGGACCAAACCTATTGTGAGAAGGACAAATCCCGATGCCATCAATCGACCGATCACTTTCTCCAGGCGTTCTATTGGCGGTAACAAAGAAAACACCGCCCGGAGTTTGTGGAATTTCAAATTGTGTTCTTGAGTGAGGTACATGGCACCCGCTACCGAGCCGAGCCCGAAAGCACCGTACGCCAGCAAGATCAAGGCGGCATGCAGGCTCTGCCAGCCGCTAAATTCAGGCTTGGGACCGTGATGGCGGTCCAATTCAGGGAAGAGGGCAAACACTCCCATGGCGAACAGCACCGGCGAGGCAAAGGCACCAAGAAACCGAAGCCGGGACCAGGCACCGATCACCAAATACGAAATCACTATCGTCCAGCCGATAAACGTGAGCATTTCATAAAGATTGTTCACCGGACATTGCTGTAGGTTGAATCCTCTTTTGAACATTGCCAGCGTGTGTAATCCGGCAGCCGCCAGCAAAAGGGCGTAGTTAACCCGGTTGTCCTGACGGAAACCCTTACGCCACAGGAAAATCGAGTACACGGTGCTCAAGCCGTAAAAGAGGACGGCGAGCATGAAGAATTGTCTGTCGGTCAACCAAGCCACCACGCGACGTTAAATCACGGCAACAGCCGTGCAAGCTGCAAAAAGGAGGACGAACCAAGTTTGAGTTTCTCAGCAGGCCGACCGACGACTTCGCCAAGCCGCTCCGGCCGGAAACTCATGTTCGTCTAGCGATGCACGCTTCATCTCCGTGCTGTATCCGGGACGTGTCGGGGGCAAATAATGGCCGTTTCTCATCGTCACCGGATCGAGGAAGTGTTCATGCAAATGATCCACATACTCGATGATTCGATCTTCCAAAGCTCCCGAGACGGCGATGAAATCGAAGATCGAGAGGTGTTGTACGTGTTCGCACAATCCGACGCCGCCCGCATGCGGACAGACCGGGATTCCAAATTTCGCCGCCATCAGGAGAACGGCTATGACCTCGTTCACACCGCCGAGCCGACAGGCGTCTATCTGGCAGAAGCGAATCGCGTTCGACTGCATGAGTTGTTTGAAGATCACTCGATTCTGGCAATGCTCACCCGTGGCGACCCCGATCGGAGCGACAGCCTTCGCGATCACCGCGTGCCCGAGCACGTCGTCCGGGCTCGTCGGCTCTTCGATCCACCATGGCTTGAATGGCGCAAGGTGCTTCATCCACTCGACCGCCTGTGAGACTTCCCAAACTTGATTGGCATCCACCATCAGCTTGCGATCCCATCCGATTTCTTCGCGAATGATGGTGCAGCGGCGGATGTCGTCCTGCAAATCCCGCCCGACCTTGATCTTAAGATGGTCCCAGCCCTCCGTGATGGCTTCGCGGCACAAGCGACGAAGCTTCTCGTCCGAATAGCCCAGCCATCCTGCAGAGGTGGTGTAAGCCGGATAGCCACGCGCACGCATCTCTGCTTCCCTTGCCACCTTGGAAGGTGCGAGCCTCTGCAACATATCGCGAGCCTCGTCAGGGGTAATGGCATCAGTGATATAACGAAAATCCACGCACCTCACGATTTGATCTGGTGTCATGTCGGCAAGGTGTTTCCAGAGCGGCTTGCCTTCGACCTTCGCCCAGAGATCCCAGACGGCATTAACCACGGCGGCAGTTGCGAGGTGAATGGCCCCTTTGTCCGGTCCTATCCAACGGAGCTGGCTGTCGCCGGTGATCATGCGCCAGAATTCACCCATGTTCACCGTGAACGATTCGAGCGTCTTGCCAATGATAAGCGGGCGAAGTGCATTGATGGCCGCGACGCAGACTTCATTCCCTCGACCAATCGTGAATGTTAATCCGTGCCCTTCGATTCCGGCCGGGCCGTCCGTCTGGAGAATGACGTAAGCCGCGGAGTAATCCGGATCTGGATTCATCGCATCCGATCCATCGAGTGAACGGGATGTTGGAAAACGAATGTCACGAGTGAACAGGTTTGTAATCGTTAATCGCATGTGGGGATCTGGGTTTGGAGGCTCAGGCGCCACCAACCGTCAGGAGTTGTGGTTAACATCGCAAAGCGGGACATGTTCGGAAACTTTGGCGTGAAGTTCGTCAATCAGATCCGGCTCCATAAATCTGAAGCGATCGGGGATCAGCAGTGTCACAGTACGCTTGCCCTGGAGAGCCTGCGGGAACTTGCGGCAAAGACGGTTTAGATGGGATCTCTCCATCAGGAAAATGATGTCAGCCCATCCAATATGGACTTCAGTGATGACGATCCGTGCGTCTGGTTGAGTGCCCGCCGAGCGGACTTGAATGCCAGGAATGCCACTGAAGATGCGCTCGGCGGTAAGGCTCCGAATACGATTCTGGCTGCAAACGAACAGCATTTTGATTGGCTGTTCTTGCGAAATGTTCATGTGCTTGACCGCTCTCTCGGTGGTGGCATTGCCGATCAACTCCGCTGAAGACCGAATGCCTAGTCTTCGACCTTCTCCTTCTTGGCGGAGGGCTTCTTGTGGTAAGGTGATGCGAGGTTGAAGTAGATTCCGCACAATGGACGGTCATTTTCTGTCTGGCTCAGAATGATGGTAATCTGTTTGTCGAGCGCGATGCCGTGCCTCAAGTGATGGCCGCGATTTGCGTAGGCTTTTATGGCTTTTTCCATCAGTGACTGCAGGGATGCGGGACAGTCGGAAGGAACCTTGTCGAGACAGACGATAAACTTGTCGTAGTTCTTGAGAGCTTCGGCGATCTCCTCCTTGAACATCTCGTGCGTCAGTTCCATTTGGTCCATTTGTGATGGAAGTTAATGGCTGTGGCAAAAGCGTCAATCGTCAAGGAGCGGTGTGATGGATGGGCATTTTTCCTAAACCATTGCACTCGACGAATTCTCCATTGGGGCAGTAGGTTTTTCCCGCCAATGAACTGGAATCCCAGGCTCGCTCAATTGGATGATATTTCAGCCATCGAACAATTGATTCCCCAATCAGTTCTCGCTCTCCAGGCTCCTTACTATTCCGAAGCTCAGATGTGCGCTGCCCTCGGACCGGTCTTCGGAGTGGATCGGCAGTTGATCGAGGATGGCACTTACTACCTGGTGGAGAATGACGGTCGAATCATTGGCTGCGGAGGGTGGAGCAGGCGGAAGTCGATTTTTGGCGGCGATCAGTGCCGGGCCGGACCGGACCCTGAGTTGAACCCAGCCTGTGCGCCAGCGCGAATCCGCGCCTTCTTCGTTCACCAGGATTGGGCGCGACGCGGCATCGGCCGGAGCATCCTGGTGGCGTGCGAAACAGCGATTCGTGCCGCGAATTTTCGTTCCGTCGAACTTGTAGCCACTCTGGCTGGCGAACCACTCTATGCCAGTCACGGGTATGCGGCGATTGAGGGTTACGATATCAACCTGAATGGTGGACTCCAACTGCCTGTCGTGCGGATGCGGAAATCCATTCCGCCGGACCCTGAGCTGTACCGCAGTGATCCCCGTTGATGTTCGGAAAGACTGGCCGTTGCAATCGTCGAGATCAATTGGGGGACACAGAGAGCAGTCCGAATCTGACCGAACCGGACCCGATGGGCTGCGGGTCACGAATCGAAACTCTCTCCAATCCTCCACCGATGTCCGTTATGTCCGGCGTGACGGCGACAACGGACCAGTTTGAAAGGCTTGTCGATGCCTGGATCAAGTAGGTAACGCCCGGCAGTCCTTTTGGCCGGACAAATTCAAAGATGCCCTGCGCGGGATCGTTCGGATCCTGAGTGGCTTTCAACGGAGCGAAGCCCGCATCCGGTGCAGCGGGATTCAACCCAAAGGCGTACTCGACGAAATTGGGAATTCTGTCGTTGTCCGCATCCGCTGACAGACCGATCACATTGGGATCAGTGACACCGGGAAACTTGGCGGCCATCCAACTGCCAAACGTGCTGACAGATCCCCCGATTACACGGGTTGCGACGATCTGGCCGTTGATGGTCACTGTGGTGTCTGAGGGAGAAAGTACTTTGAAGAAGAAGTCTGCAATGACGGGAATGGTCAAAGTTTGGACGTTGCCACTCGTGACCAACGACGCCTGGCTGGTCACGCGGTTCGTGGCGATGCCCTCCAAGGCAATGACCCCCTTCGTCGCCAAAAAACCCGCTACGGCATAATCAATCGCACCGGCGCTGCTTTTCAGAAACTGAAAGAGCAACGCGCTTGAAGGAAACGAGGTTCCGGTGAGGGGGAGTGGAGGGCTGGTGACATCGAATTGCGCATTGCGAACCGCAGCCACGGCACTACCCAAAAACCCGGCGGATGCCTTGCCTCCATAATTTGCCGGATCGCTGCCGGCAACTCCTCCCGCCTTGGGTTCCCAACTGGCGCTGTTCTGGGCGATGATCGCACTCGCCCCCGTAAACGCGATGGTCGTCCCGGTGACATCAGCATTGATGGTTCCTGCGTATTTGGTAGTCAGGCTTCCCGGGCTCTGTTCTTTAATGGGGTAGCCGATGATGGAACCACTAAGGCTGACGTTGCTCAATGCCGAGTCTATTGAGGCTCTTTCAAAACTCGGATTTGTTGAGAGATTTCAATTGATCATGTGAAGTGGCACGAGTCGCGCTGATTTTTGGACATGCTCGACCTGACGACGATCTTCCACAATTTGCAACGCCATCTTTTCCCCATGCTCG
>SXGU01299832.1_pt1 | contig 29109 bp, 22 predicted proteins | sample 3174531 | NCBI WGS metagenome assembly SXGU01 (sample SAMN11356863, study PRJNA531348) | freshwater metagenome | isolation source: freshwater sample F1-140 | place: China: Fuxian Lake, Yuxi | collected 2017-12-25 | reverse complement strand
TCGATCGCAGGCTGGAAGGCGATTAATGAGTCAGACATGACCCTTCTGCCTGATCTTTCGACAGCCACAATGGATCCTTTCTTCGCTGCGCCAACAATGGTTATCGTTTGCGATGTCGTCGAACCCATGACGGGCCAGCCTTACAACCGCGACCCAAGAAGCATCGCAAAAAAAGCCATGGCGCATGTCCAAACGGTTGGCATCGGCGATACAGCCTTTTTTGGACCGGAAGCAGAATTCTTCGTCTTTGACGACGTTCGCTTCTCTGCAGATCCATACAATACAGGCTTCACGCTAGACTCCGTAGAATTACCCTCAAACGCCGATACAGCCTATGAAGGCGGCAATCTCGGACACCGCGTAAGAACGAAAGGCGGCTATTTCCCAGTCCCGCCAGTCGACTCTGCACAAGATATGCGCGGCGAAATGCTTGCCGCTATGGCGGCGATGGGCGTCAAGGTTGAGAAACATCACCATGAAGTCGCCTCTGCGCAGCATGAATTAGGTTTGAAGTTTGAAACACTCGTAACTGTGGCGGATCATCTCCAAATCTATAAATACGCCATTCATCAAGTCGCCCACTCCTACGGCAAGACCGCTACATTCATGCCCAAACCTGTCTTCGGCGATAACGGCTCAGGCATGCATGTGCATCAGTCTATTTGGAAAGACGGCAAGCCTGTTTTCGCTGGCGATAAATATGCTGGGCTCTCACAAGAGTGCCTTTGGTATATTGGCGGCATTATCAAGCATGCTAAGTCGCTTAATGCTTTCACCAATCCCTCAACGAACTCATACAAGCGTTTGGTTCCAGGATATGAGGCTCCAGTCCTTCTAGCCTATTCCTCTCGCAATCGATCGGCTTCTTGCCGCATTCCATTTGGATCAGGACCGAAGGCTAAGCGTATCGAGGTTCGCTTCCCTGATCCAACAGCAAATCCTTATCTTGCTTTCGCCGCCATGCTGATGGCCGGCCTCGACGGCATTGCCAATAAGATTGATCCAGGCGCGCCATCAGATAAGGATCTCTACGATCTGCCGCCAGAGGAGTTGAAAGCAATCCCAACTGTCTGCGGCTCACTGCGCGAGGCGCTGGATTCATTGAAAGCCGATCACGCCTATCTAACAGCTGGCGGCGTCTTCAACAAAGACTTCATTGAGTCTTATATTGAGCTCAAGATGCAAGACGTCATGAGATTCGAAATGACGCCACATCCAGTAGAGTTTGATATGTATTATTCCTACTAAGATGCGGTGAATTTCGTCATAAATTATGATGAATGAATACTATGACCCCGGGAGACAAATAGTCGTCTCCCGGGGTTTTCTGTTAAAAAAATGCGCGTCAATAAATCGGAAATGCAGCGCAAAGCGTCGATACTGCATGAGCTATTGTTTTAATCTCCAGCATGTCTCCAGGATTACGCAAAATGCGCGTAATCCATTCTCCGATCGTCGCGAACTCACTGACGCCAAAACCACGCGCAACGCCAGCATTTGTTGAAAGACGCAACCCAGACGGCGATTCGGGGCTACGCTGATCAAATGGAATAAGATTTTTATTAACCGCCAAGCCTGCAAGCTCAAGCGCCTTTGCCGCGGTATCTCCCGTTATATTGAACTCGGTAAGATCAACTAGAACTAATGTTGTATCGGTTCCTCCCGTTACAATTCTGGCTCCGCCTGCGGATAATTTCTGCGCTAATAAAGCTGCGGCATGCTGCGCTTGGTTACTATAAAGACTAAACTCCTCACGCAGCGCTTCCCCGAAACAGGCAGCCTTTCCTGCTACAGCATGCAACATCACCGACCCTTGTATGCCAGGGAAAATTCCTTGATTAATCTTTTGCGTCAGATCAGCGTCATTCCACAAAACCATGCCGCCCCGCGCGCCGCGCAGAGACTTATAAGTGGTCGTCGTAACAACATGCGCGTGCAGCAGAGGGTCAGGATAAAGACGAGAGGCCACAAGTCCTGCAAAATGAGCCATATCCACCATGAGATAGGCGCCAATCTCATCTGCAATTTGTCGTAACTGATAAAAATCTATTTCTCTTGGATAGGCCGACCCCCCAGCTATGATAAGATGCGGTCGAGTTTTTATAGCCAAATCCCGCACCTCATCTAAGTCAATACGCTCTGTCTGGCGACTAACCCCATAATGCGTGACCGCGTAATCGCGCCCCGTCAATGTTGCTGGATGTCCATGACTAATATGGCCGCCAGCTGAGATGTTCATTGATAAGATTGGCGCCCCGAGTTCGAGTAATCCCAGCAAAACGCCCGCATTGGCATTTGTGCCTGAATGAGGCTGCACATTAGCGAAGCGGCAGTTGAATAATTTGCAAGCGCGCGTAATTGCTAAGGCTTCAATTTCATCTGCATAAACTGCGCCGCCATAGTAGCGCTTAAAAACCGCTCCCTCGACGGTCTTATTGGTTAATACGGAACCCTGAGCGGCAAGGACGCATCGAGAAACAAGATTCTCAGAGGCAATTAATTCAATGCCATTGCGCTGACGCTTGAGCTCCCCCTCAACAAGATCAAACAATTCTGGATCACTCTCTAATCCAGCTGAAAAATAGCCGCCTTGCCGCCAAGTCACGCCTTACCCCCAAATTGATTTTTTCTCGCGTAAGCAAACCCCATTCATGATTTAGGGCAAGGCCCAAATCATATTGGTAAACGATCATCGCCAGCGGGAGGATCGACCAGCGATTAAAACACATCAAAAGGCTTTCAACTTTAGGGGAACATGCTCTAAGACAGTCTCCATGCCAGACCAGCCGACCTCACCCCCTGCTGTAGATGCCCTAACCCAATTACGCGCCGAGATTGATCGCATCGATCTCGAAATGCACCGGTTACTTATCGCACGCGGAGAGATTATTGATCGGCTCATTGCTGTCAAACGCGCCCAAGGCGGGGGATGCGCTTTTCGGCCAGAGAGAGAGGCGCAAATGATGCGCGCGCTCGTTGAACGGCATCGTGGGCTACTGCCGGTTGACGCCGTCGAAGGCGTATGGCGCGTTATTGTCTCGACCTTCACATATGTTCAAAATAACTATTGCGTCCACGCAGATGACTCAGGCGGCGACGCTCAGATACGCGATAGCGCGCGATTTCACTTTGGCTTTACTGTTCCTTATGTCGCGCATCATGGCGCCGACGCTGTCATTGACGCGGTCGCTAAATCTAAGGGCGATCTAGGAGTATTGAGGGCGACGGGCGCTACCGGCGACGGAGCTTGGTGGACACGTCTCATTGGCGAAGATGCGCCAAAAATTATTGCGCGCCTGCCTTTCGTCGAGCGACCAGACCATCCTGCAGGTTTACCGGTATTTATCCTTGCTTGCGCCGCAAGCGAAGCAGCCTCGCACGATATTCTACTTCATGCCATTCATTTACCAGAGTGGTCGCATTCCATTCCTGCCATCATATCTGAGCTTGAAGGAGAAATTGTCGCCAGCGCGCCACATGCTGGAGGATTATCATTAATGGTCGCCGCTCCCGGTCGCATCGAAGCCAAACGCTTTGCGCAAGCCATGGCGAACGCCTCCGTATCTTCAATCGGGAGTCATGCTCAGCGCTATGAATTATCGCGCGCGCGAAGCGGCGTCTTTGCGCCAGGGAGATGAGGCCATGACTAATCAACCAACTCCGCGTCCTGGCGTTTTAGCGATTGACGCCTATGTTCCAGGAAAAAGCGCAGCGCCCGGCGCAACGCGCGCCTTTAAGCTCTCCGCAAATGAAACGCCGTTAGGACCCTCGCCCCAGGCTATTGCGGCAGCACGCGATATGATTGAGGAATCCGCTCTTTATCCTGAAGGCTCCTCACGTAATCTGCGTGAGGCGATTGGCGCACACTATAATTTAGATCCGGCTCGCATCATTGCTGGCGCAGGCTCGGATGAAGTTCTTGAACTCCTCGCGCTTGCCTATATCGGCCCACAGGACGAGGGACTTTATAGTCAATATGGTTTTCTTGAATACAAGATTGTTACGCTCAGCGCAGGCGGTCGGCCTGTTGTAGCGCCAGAAAAAAATTATACAGCCGATGTCGATGCGCTACTCAGCTGTGTGACGAGCAAAACAAAACTCGTCTTTCTCGCTAACCCAAATAACCCAACGGGCTCTTATTTGCCTGAAAAAGAAATTCGACGGCTTGCCGCCTCGCTGCCAAAACAAACTATTCTCGTGTTAGATGCCGCATATGTGGAATATGTCAGGGCAGCCGACTATATCTCTGGCGTGACGATTGTCGATGAGTATGAAAATGTTGTGATGACTCGTACTTTCTCTAAAATCTACGGGCTTGCCGGCCTGCGTCTGGGATGGGGCTATGGTCCAAGATCGATAATTGACGCACTCAATCGCATACGTCCGCCTTTCAACATTTCGAGCGTCGCCTCTGCGGCAGGCATTGCCGCGCTAGCCGATAGAGAGCATCTTCAAAAAGCCATCGACCATAATACGCAATGGCTGCCATGGCTCACGAATGAAATTTCAGCGCTTGGACTTGAGGTCTTACCTAGCGTCGCCAATTTCATCGCCATTCGTTTCCCATCTACGCCGGGTTTGACGGCAGTTGAGGCTGATCAGTTTCTGACAAAAAAAGGACTGATCCTTCGGGCGATCACCGCCTATGGACTGCCTGACTTTCTACGTCTGACGGTTGGCGGACAGGAAGCAAATTATGCAGTTGTCACCGCCTTAAAAGAATTTATGCAAGAAGGAAAAAAATAGTTTTCGACATGAGTAGCTTGAGCGCACAGCCTCCCTTATTTGAAAAGCTCGCAATTATCGGATGCGGCTTGATTGGCTCTTCAATTGCGCGCGCAGCGCGTCAGTTTAATGTTACGCGAAGCATTTCAATTTATGACGCTCAACCCTCCGTGATGGAACGCGTTCAAGCGCTAAACCTGGCAGACTCAAAAATTGGCGGGATAGGACACGCTATAGAAGGCGCCGACCTCATCATTATTTGCACGCCAGTCGGCGCCTGTGGTCTCGTTGCAAAAGAAATCGCGCCCTTTCTCCAAAAAGACGCCGTCGTCTCTGATGTTGGCTCGGTCAAGGCAGCGGTCGTCAGCCAAGTCACGCCACATTTACCAACACACGTCCACTTTATTCCAGCGCATCCAATTGCAGGAACTGAATTTTCAGGACCAGATTCGGGTTTTTCAACGCTGTTTCAAAATCGCTGGTGTATTTTGACTCCTGAGCAAAACGCCAATGCCTCTAAAGTTCAGCAGCTCGCCTTATTTTGGGAAGGCATTGGCGCAAAAGTTGAAACAATGAGCCCCGAGCATCATGACAAAGTTCTTGCGCTGACAAGCCATCTACCTCACCTTATCGCCTACAATATTGTTGGGACAGCGGATGATTTTGGCGAACAAACACGCTCAGAAGTCATTAAATTTTCCGCCTCAGGCTTTCGTGACTTTACCCGCATCGCGGCCTCTGACCCAATTATGTGGCGGGATATTTTTCTAAATAATCGCGACGCAGTTCTGGAAATGTTAGGCAGGTTTAATGAGGATCTTAGCGCATTACAGCGGATGATTCGACATGGAGATGGCGATAGCTTAAGCGCATTCTTTTCGCGTACACGAATTATTCGGCAATCGATTATAGAGCAAGGACAAGATACGCCATCGCCTGATTTTGGTCGACAAAATCAGAAGAAAACTAACTAGACTTTTGAAGTACTGTTAATTTTTAGTAAGCGTATCCTTGGCGTTTTTCATAATTAAGTTTTCAATTTTTCCAGACAAACTAGCCAGCATCCAAGGCAAAGACGCCTCTATACGCACCTGTTTCTCAGTTAAAAAAATTTGCGTTAACACGCTATGGCCCAACGCGCTCGCTTGAATAGTTGCAACATTCCCTGACCAAGAAATATCGCAGCGAGCAATTTTTTCGACATAATCCTGACGCAACTGGTCTAATCGCGCCTCAACCCGTCTTCTAACGAACTCTGCATCAAGCTTGTGATTGATGGTAACGACAATTTTATGGGGCATCATTTTCTAGCGCGCTCAATTAGGCAAACCTCGGCATAATAAGCGCTCATTTGGAATTTTTTATAAGCTGAGCCGCAGCGGCGCGAGCTTCATCTGTTATTGCAGCGCCTGATAGCATCCGAGCGATCTCTTCACGTCTTTGCATCTCGTCCAGAACGGCGACGCGAGTGACAACGCTTGGCTCTTTAGTCAAAGATTTAGCTAAAGCGCCTTTGCGGATATGCAAATGACGCCCTGCCCGCGCCGCGACTTGTGGCGCATGTGTAACCGCAAGAACCTGCGCGCGCGTTGCAAGACGCGACAGACGCTGACCAATAGCGTCTGCTACCGCCCCTCCAACGCCGGTATCAATTTCATCAAACACCAAAGTTGGCGCCGATCCGCGATCAGACAGAACCGCTTTCAGGGCGAGCATGAAGCGCGCAAGCTCTCCCCCTGAGGCTACTTTCATTAAAGGTCCTGCCCGTGCGCCTGGGTTAGTTTGAACCCAAAATTCGATATGATCTATGCCCTCGGCGCCGCCGTTTTGCGGATCGCTAGAAACCTGAGCCATAAACCGCGCGCCATCAAGTCGCAACGGACGAAGTTCCGCATCCACCAATTGATTTAATCGTTCAGATGCTTTTTGACGCAAATCAGATAGGCTGCGCGCCGCCGTAAAATATGCACGCTGCGCTTGTTCGCTTTCTGCGCGAAGCGTCGCCAACCTGGCTTCTGAAGCGTCCAATGCTGTAATTTCGTCCGCAAACTTCAACGTCAGATGAGGTAATTGCTCAACTGAAACATTATATTTCCGCCCCGCTGCTCGCAGAGCAAAAAGCCTTTCCTCGACAAGCTCTAGTTCGGCGGGCTCAAAGGCGGTCTCACTTAAGGCTTGCTCTAAAGCTAACTCAGCGCTTGCTAAAGCATCCACCGCTTGCGTAAGAGCGCGAGCAGGCGGTTCTAAAATTTCTGGTGCAGATTTAAGTTTCCGTTCTAATCTTCTTGCAGTTTGCGCGATCTCGCTTGCAGGTGATGAGTCATTAATAAAGGCCGCAAGAGCATCGCGGATATCAGTCGCAACTTTCTCAGCTCTTTGCATAAACTGACGTCTTTGCGCTAATAATTCTTCTTCACCTAGTTGAGCATTTAATGAAGAAAGCTCAGCATGCGCGTGTCGCAAATAATCAGCATCTAACTTGGCTTTTTGAATGCGCGCTTCTTCATCGGCGCTAAGCCGCACCGCACTGCGCCAGCTGGTATAAAGACTCCTTACCTCAGCGAGCTGTTCAAACAATCCGCCGAACGCATCAACAAGCGCGCGATGGGCTGCAGGGTCTACTAAAGCCCGATCATCATGCTGACAATGGATCTCAACAAGACAATTGCCGATCGCGCGCAAAGCTTGAGCGGTCGCTGGCTGGTCATTAACAAAAGCTCGAGTGCGACCATCTGAACTTTGAACGCGACGTAGAACGATTTCATGCTCGCTAACGAAGCCAAATTGGCGCGCGGCGAGATGTGCGGGATGCTCGAAAGGAAGCGAAAAAACCGCCGTAACTTGTCCCTGCTCTTTACCTGCGCGCACTAAGCTCGCGTCGCCTCGTCCTCCCAACGCTAAGACAAAAGCATCTAATAAAATTGACTTACCGGCGCCCGTCTCACCAGTCAGCGTTGTCAGACCAGAACTAAATTCTAGGTCCAGCGCGTCAATGAGCACAATATCTCGAATTGATAGTTGTTGGAGCATGGGCCTAGATCAAAGTCATCATCAAGCCGAGCCGACGCCGCGCCGATTCGAATTTCAAGATCATAGTCGCTCAGAACTCATTCCATAAAGCGGCAAGCTAGGCCGCTTTTGATCCGCTAACTCTTAGAGGGCGAAAGAGTTTTGCTTAGCTTTGAAATCCACGAGTCCTTGTGATCTTCTGGCTCTAGCCCGTCTTTTTGTAATAGAGAATGGGCATCTTTATACCATTGCGAGTCGGGAAAATTATGCCCCAATATCGCCGCTGCAGTTTGCGCCTCGCCAACAATACCCATTGCCAGGTAGGCTTCAGTTAACCGATACAGAGCCTCTTCCGTATGACGCGTGTTTTGGTACTTTCCCAAAACATCATGAAAGCGATTAACAGCAGCTGGATAATTATTGCGTGTTAAGTAGAATCGCCCAACCTGCATTTCTTTTGCGGCCAACTGATCCCGCGCAATCTGCATTTTATAGCGCGCATCGCTCACATATTCGGACTGTGGATATTTCTGTATCAATGCAGTAAAAATTTCGACAGCCTTCTCGGCTGGCTGCTGATCCCGCATGGTATCAGGAACTTGATTAAAATAAGACATACCCGCTAGATAAAACGCATAAGGCGTATCTGATGAATTTGGGTAGAGACCAATGTAACGTTGCGCAGACTGAACGGCATCATCATAGGCAGGCTTTTGATACTGTGCGAAGGTTGCCATCAATAGGCCCTTGCGCCCCCATTCAGTCGAGGGAAAAGCCTTTTCAACTTCGGTAAATTTTTTTGCCGCCCCCTCATAATCGCGGGCCTTAAGCTTCGCCAATCCCTGGTTGTAGAGATCTTCTGCAGGAATATCTGGCGTAATTTCCGACTTGTATTTTTCTGGTCCCCAAATCCCAAATCCTGTTGAGAGATTATCTAAAATATCAGCATGGCTGGACGAGGCGGACATACTCAAAACCAAGATGAAAGCAATTTTACAAATCTCAGCTAAGCGTAGTTTTCTACGGCATGAGACTGAAAGAAATATCATTTTAAGCGCCTCATTTGGCATCGCGGAGCGCGACGTGCACATGCATGCTGGACGGATGAATGGCCTATACTGACCATAAGACACATGTCCCCCGCTGCTGTTGACGAGCTCAGAGGAGCGAAAGACCAAGAATTAAAAAGCCTGCTTCTGGCGAGATTATGGCGATATCGCTGTCATTTGGCCGCGCGCAGGGGAATTTCGCGCCTTTTCTAACACTAAGGCCCCCGCCTCAAATGCGGCCATTAATAAGCTCACATTAAGACGGTGCCCACTGCGATAGGAACGAAAGGCTCCAATCAAAGGCGCTCCCGCTAAAGCCAAATCCCCAACGGCATCAAGCATTTTATGGCGCGCGCATTCATTTTCATAACGAAGGCCATGCGGATTAAGAACGCCTCTTTCATCATAGACCAGTGAATTCTCGAGGCTTGCGCCAAGGGCAAGACCCTGGCTCCAGAGGCGCTGCGCCTCATCTAACGAGCCAAAACTTCGCGCCGAGGCCAATTCATTGCGAAAAGTCTCAGGGGTCAAGGAAAGAATATGACGCTGACGCCCGATTGGCTGTCGAAACGCAACCTCAACGTCAAAGCTCATGCCAGAAGACGCCGGTGTCAACTGTGCCCAAGCTGCGCCATCGCTGACTCGAACAGGAGCCACAACACGCAGGATTTTTTTATGCTGCTTCAAAAAAACGAGACCAACCTCATCTATGGCGTCAACAAAGCAGCGCGCTGATCCATCCATCGCGGGCACTTCGCCGCCGGTAACATGAACCACTGCATTATCGACGCCAAGCGACATCAGCGCTGCAACCAAATGTTCAATTGTCGCAATAGCGACGCCATTGGCTATGAGTGAAGTTTGACGTTGCAGCGCCTGGGCGTTTGGCAAGAGCGCTTCGATTTCTTGTCCATCCGCAACGAAAATGATCCCAGCATCGGCAGAAGCGGGCTCTAGGGCGACACGCGTGTTGCGGCCATTATGAACTCCCAAACCCGCAAGCAAGACGGACCGGGCCAAGGTTGTTTGGCATAAGTTCGACGATCCTGGGCGAATAGCTCAACCCTCCCCACGCATTGGCGACTTGAAATCACCCTCTTGGGAGAAGTTATAATCAAATTAACGCCTTTAGCTCCAGTAACGCTTTGTTACATTTTGTAACAATAAAAAAAGGCCTGCAAAGCAGGCCTTTGATTTATCATGATAATGGCTCTTAACTGTTAGATTGGCGCCTCAGAAAAGCTGGGATTTCCAGATGGTCTTCCTCAGCCGGTCGCGGCGGCGCAGCGCGTCGACCCTGGAGGTCAAAGCCGCTCTGAGGCCCTGGCGCAATTGGTCGCTTTGCATATTCGACGTGCTGCGGGGTTGGCGCATTATGCCCTACGGGACCGCGCTGCGGGGGTGCATATGCCGTAACAGGCGGCGGCGGCGGGCTATGCAGCGTTTCTTCTTGTCGACTTGCGCCGAAAGACGCTAAGCGCTCAAAAATTGATTTACGTCTTGGATCTTGTTCAGCTGCCTCACCGCGCTGTTGCTGCCGAATTTGATCTTGCACAGGCTTAGGGAAGTCCTCAACCTGAGGCATACGCGGCATGCGGGGAGCTTCGGCTACTGGCGGAACGTAAGACGCGACGCTCACCTCAGCAGGCGCCGGCATCTCTGCAACCGCGGGTGGCGCAACATAGGTTTGCCGAACAGGAGCTGGCTCAAAATAAACGCCATGCGCGGCAGCTGGGGGAGGGGACTGATAGGCAGGCGAAACAATCGATTCAGGATGCTTTGCCATTTTGGAGGTCTCACGCAGCTCTGATTGATAGGGCTGCATGTTTTGAGGCGCAACTTGCGGCGTCGTCACGACAGGCGGGGTAATCCGCTGTGAGGCCATATTCTGGCGCATACGCTCAGCAGCTTCCGCCATACGCGCTGCGCTCGTAGGATCCTCCACCGTTATCGTCGCAAGATCGATACCTGTCGCAACAACAGATACGCGGACAACGCCCTCGAGAGATGAGTCAAAGGTTGCGCCAAGAATAATATTCGCGTCCTCGTCAACTTCTTGACGGATGCGGCTCGCAGCCTCGTCGACCTCATAGAGCGTCAAGTCATGGCCGCCTGTAATGGAGATTAATAAACCACGCGCGCCTTTCATAGACACTTCATCAAGAAGCGGATTTGCGATCGCGGCCTCTGCAGCGAGGTTAGCGCGGCGTTCGCCTGTCGCTTCTCCAGTGCCCATCATCGCTTTACCCATGCCACGCATAATTGAGCGTACATCGGCAAAATCAAGATTGATCAAACCTTCCTTCACCATGAGGTCCGTAACAGACGCTACACCTGAGTAAAGAACCTCATCCGCCATCGCGAAGGCATCGGCAAAAGTTGTTTTCTCCGTAGCGATACGGAAAAGATTCTGATTGGGGATTACGATCAGCGTATCAACGCATTTTTGTAATTCAGCGATACCTGAATCTGCTATGCGCAGACGCCGCTGTCCTTCAAAATGGAACGGTTTTGTTACAACGCCGACAGTAAGGATTCCCATCTCGCGCGCGATCTGAGCAATAACAGGCGCTGCGCCTGTCCCTGTGCCGCCGCCCATACCGGCTGTAACAAAACACATATGTGCGCCATGGAGCTGATCGCGAATTTCATCGCGCGCTTCTTCGGCAGCCGCGCGACCGATTTCCGGTTGAGCGCCAGCGCCTAAGCCCTCCGTAACCTGAAGACCCATCTGAATGACTCTCTCCGCCTGAGACGACGCAAGCGCCTGCGCATCCGTATTCGCAACAAGAAAGTCAACGCCGGAGAGACCCGATGCGATCATATTATTGACAGCATTGCAGCCACCGCCGCCAACGCCGCAAACGATGATCCGGGGCTTTAATTCCCTCAGTTCAGGAGCTATCAGATTGATCGTCATTTTACAGGCCTCTCACTCTTCTCTTTTTTATCGGCGCCGGTTGTCACTCTCCTTGGACGCCCGTCGCCGAACGCTTCGTCCTCGGTCATTTTCATTCCGGACTTCTCACACGCACTGCTTTTGGCTCATGAGAATCATTTTCATGCCGGATTCTAAAAGCTTTCTCTTAACCATCTACTGACGCGGGAGACATAATTGTCTGTACCTGTCGCCGCGCGATATTCTCGACGCGGTTCGAAATATTCATGTCCAGCAACTTGCGGATAGACAAGCAAACCTGCTGCAGCGGCAAACGCAGGAGATTGCGCGGACTGAGTTAAACCATCCACGCCGATAGGACGTCCAATTCTCGCTTGTCCGCCTAGGATCTGCCGCACCGCCTCTGTCATGCCATTGAGCTGACACGCTCCCCCTGTGAGCACGATGCGACGATTAGGACTGACTGGAAATCCTGCGCGTTTGAGACGCTCAGCGAGAAATTCAAGCGTTTCCTCTACACGCGGCCGAATGATACGAACTAATTGCGCTTTTGAAGCATGCGCACGATTTGACCCATGTTCTCCCACATGGTCAAAAGCAATCATTTCGCGCTCGTCAGAAGAAGCGACAATAGCTGAACCATGGAGTGTTTTAAGACGCTCAGCATCTACCAAACGCGCATCAAGACCCCGCGCGATGTCCATCGTGACATGTCCGCCGCCAAGCATGACAGCGTCCAAATGCACCATTTCGCCCCTATCAAAAACGGCCATGGACGTTGAACCTGCACCCATATCGATTAGTAAAACGCCCATCTCAGCTTCATCTGGCTCGAGGACGGCTAAGGCTGCCGCATAGGGCGCCGCCGCTAATCCTTCTACGCCCAAATGCCCGCGCTCAACTGCAATAATAAGATTGCGTGTCGCTGTCTGATCACTCGTAGCGACATGTAGATCTACACTGAGCTCTTCCCCGATCATATCTTTGGGCTCGTGAATGCCACTAACGCCGTCAAGAGAAAAACCAGTTGGCAAAGAATGCAGCGCGACTCGACCTCGATGCAAATCATGCGCTGCAGAAGCTTCCAACACACGATGGATATCTGCAACTGCGACTTCTCTGCCGCCAATTGCGCATGTCGCATTAAAATGCTGAGAGGCCAGGCGACCGCCAGAGGCCGTAACAATCACATGATCTACCTGCATGCCACACATACGCTCGGCTGCATCGACCGTTTGACGGATTGCGCGCTCGGCCTCATCCATATCGACAACAAGACCATTTTTAACACCGCGCGCACGCTGGTGACCCAGGCCAATAACGCGGGTGCGATGCGTACGCCAATCTCCCGGCGCGATTTCAGCTGAAGGCGTCAATCTTGCAATGACGCAAGCGATTTTTGACGTGCCGACATCGAGCGCCGCAAATGTGGCGGATCGACGAGGCGAAAGCGGCTTCATACGCGGCGGAATGTTCGAAGATTGCATGAGACTAACCACCACCCTTATGCGGCTTATGAGTTAAGGCCTCATGAGCTGCGAGACCTTCTTCCGTTAAGCGAACAGCAACGCGATCGCGTGAGCGCAAGTCGATGGAAAGGATATCCTTATCTAAAATTCGACTCTCATGCTGCAACCGCAATAATAGCGCAATCGATGCGGCAGGATCTTGCTCCGACAGGCGTACAGTAACGCCATTAGTCATATCTAAGTCCCAACGGCGATCAGCGACACGAACTCCTGCTTTAACGCGATGCGCGAGGTCGCCCATAGATTTCATTAACGCGACATATTCAGGAAGGCGTTTTTCCGCTCCCCGCCCAACGACAAAGGGAAGCGACAAATAACGATCTGTCCGCAAGGCATCGATAGAGACGCCATCTTCAGACACAACAAATACTTGTCCATCTCGCTGCCATAATGCGTAAGGCAAGCGCTCTTCAACCGACACAACAAGACGATTAGGATACAATTTCATCACCCGCGCCGACTTAACGAGCGGAATCGCTAATAATTTTTCACGCGTTGCATTGGGATCAAGGAAAGGCAAAGACTGCTGCGGTCCAACGCCCGCCGCCTCTAACAATTCTTTTTCGCTTACCCGCGATTGACCCGTTATTGTCACTGCGGCAATTTCAAAACCTACCGCGCGCGCAGCCATATCCCAGGGCGCGCCATGCTTGGCAATAAAATCATCATATCCGCCATTTTGCGCCCAGCCCATAAAACCAACGCAGCTGAAAAGGGCTGCAACACTCAACAGACCAAACCCTGGACGCGCTAAAATCGCGAGCCATCGACGTTTTAAATGCCGTCCTACGAAGCTCGCCGGCCTATGTTTTAGCGCTCTCTCAGACGAAGCGGCAGCAGGATAGAACGCCGACCCGGCGCCAGGATGAAACGATGCTGACGCATGGGCAGGCCAAAGGGGAAGCGCGGCCATTGCCGCCCCTTTTATCGATTGCAGGATGCGTCTTCCACCATCCATTGGACAAGCTCACCGAATGAGAAACCTGCATAGGCCGCCATTTCTGGCACAAGGGAGGTCTCCGTCATTCCCGGTTGCGTGTTTACTTCCAACACCAGCAAGTCGCCCGTTCCATTTGGACGATCGTCGTATCGAAAGTCAGCCCGACTGACGCCGCGGCAACCGAGAGCTCGATGGGCCTCTAAAGCTAACTGTTGTACCTGTTGGTAAATATTCGGTTTAAGAACTGCCGGAAGAACGTGTTTTGAGCCGCCTTTCGCATATTTTGCATGATAATCGTACCATCCGCCGTCGGCGGCGAGTATTTCTATGACGTCAAGAGGCCGATCTCCCATCACAGCGCAGGTTAACTCTCTGCCAGGAATGAACCTTTCCGCCAGCATGAAATCTCCATGCGACCAATCAGAGGCGCTCAAGGCCAGCGGTGGGCGCTGCGCATGTTCTTCAACAATAAAGACACCGAAAGAAGAGCCTTCTGAAACGGGCTTCAATACATAAGGCGGCGGCAACACATGCCCTTTTGCAGCTTCTAATCGATGAACAACCCGCCCTTGAGGCGTTGGCACCCCAGCCGCCGCCATTAGCGTCTTGGCGACTTCCTTATTCATCGCTACCGACGAAGCCAGAACCCCCGAATGTGTGTAGGGGATATGTAATAGCTCTAACAAACCTTGCACACAGCCATCTTCCCCATATTTGCCGTGCAAGGCATTGAACGCAACATCTGGCTTCAGCTCAGCGAGACAGCTGGCGATATCCAAACCAACATCCACGCGTGAAACGAGATAGCCTTTTTCTTCCAAGGCGGCGGCGCAGGCTTCTCCTGAACGTAGTGAAATTTCACGTTCCGCAGAAAGTCCACCCATCAGCACAGCAACATGTCTTTTCATAGAAATTCCACGATTTGATAGAGGGCGTCATCAATCTAACGCCGAAAAATATGAAAAACGCCCTACGGAGAAATCAACGCTCTGACCGGAATTTAAGAATAGTCATATTCAGCGCTAAATGATTGCTTACGCCAGAACCATCCCGAATCTCTTCAGCAATCCAGGCTAGCGCTTTTTCTTGTTTCAGGGAATCGTCAATAGATTATTGAGTAAAGCAGAAACTCATGAAATCAAGTTAGGGCTGACCAATTCGCTTGATCTCCCAATGCAACTCAACGCCGCTTGTCTCCATTACCCGACGCCGCACAGTCTCTCCAAGTCGCTCAATGTCCGCCGCCGAAGCCGCGCCACGATTGATTAGAAAATTACAATGCATTTCGCTGACTTGCGCGTCACCCTCTTTCAGGCCCCGACATCCTGCTGCGTCGATTAACTGCCACGCCTTATGTCCAGGGGGATTTTTAAATGTCGAGCCGCCTGTTTTGTCTCTAATTGGCTGCGAGGCTTCACGCGCGGCTGTAATACGATCCATTTCAGCGAGAATATCCTTTGAATTCCCCGCGACGCCTTGAAACAAGGCCTCGGTAAAAATAATATCGGCTGGGGCTGCACAACTCCGATAGCCATATCCCATTTGCGCAGCGCTAAAAATATGGACGTCTCCCGCTCGATCGATACCGCGAGTCTCGATTAAACAATCTTTAGTTTCTCCCCCATGCGCGCCGGCATTCATCCGTAAAGCGCCGCCTATTCCGCCAGGAATGCCCCGAAAAAAAGCCAGCCCGCTGACACCCGCCTCTGCAGCAGCGCGCGCCGCTTTAATATCTGGTGTCGCGGCGCCGATGCGCAGGCGTTGGTTAGATTCAAGACAAACTGCACCAAATCCTTTGGCGCTCAGACGAATAACAACGCCAGCGACGCCGCCATCTCTAATAATTAGATTGGATCCTAACCCTATGACAGTTACTGGTATTTCTCGAGGCAAATTCCTTAAAAAATAGACCAAGTCATCTTCATCTGCAGGTAAATAAAAAAGCTGCGCCGGACCGCCTACACGAAACCACGTATAAGGCGCCAGAGGTTCATTAGCGCTGAGGCTTCCGCGTAATTGGGGAAAAAGCGGAATAAGCTCGGGCAAAAGATCCGGAAAGATCAATGGCTGCCGCCTCCCGCCAACTGCTCAGGCAACGCATAAGCCCATTGGGTGATATTGCCTGCCCCCAAACACACAACATAATCACCCGGAGCAACAATCTCTCGCACCATTGCCGGAAGAACTTCTGGCGAAGGCAGTCCCATTGCGCGGCGATGGCCATGGGCTCGGATTGCATTAACAAGCGCGTCACGATCAACGCCAGGAATCGGCTGCTCGCCTGCAGGGTAAACATCTGCGATGATGACAACATCAGCATCGTTAAAACAGGTCGCGAATGGATCGAACAATGACTGCAGGCGCGTAAAACGATGCGGCTGCATGACCGCGACGACCTTACCCTTGGTTGAGGCCCGAGCAGCCTTTAGCACAGCCGCCACCTCGACAGGATGATGTCCATAATCATCAAAGAATTCTACGCCATTCCACGCACCTGTGCGCGTAAAACGACGCTTCACTCCGCCAAAGCCAGCAAGCGCGGCTCTAATTTGATCTGGCGAAAGCCCTAACTGATAAGCAACCGCGATGGCGCCTGTCGCATTAAGTGCATTATGATGCCCTGGCATTGGCAGCACTAGATTATCGAGATAGGTCGCCTGAGCTGTCTTCGTATCGCGCAACAAAACATTAAAACGACAAACGCCGCCTTCAAGATTTACATCAAGCAACCGGACGTCGGCTTGCGGATTTTCACCATAAGTTATCACCCGACGATCTTCAATGCGCCCAACCACTTCCTGAACAGTGGGGTGGTCTAGACACATCACAGCAAAGCCATAGAACGGCAAGTTCTCGATGAAATGGCGAAAGGCGTCCTTGATCGCATCAAAAGTATGGAAATGATCAAGATGCTCCGGGTCGATATTTGTTACAATCGCAACGTCTGCTGGCAGCTTCAAAAACGTGCCGTCGCTCTCATCCGCCTCAACCACCATCCACTCGCCTGCTCCTAAACGGGCGTTTGTACCATAGGCGTTAATAATTCCGCCGTTGATCACCGTCGGATCTAATCCTCCGGCATCTAATAAAGTTGCTACAAGCGACGTTGTTGTGGTCTTACCATGCGTGCCTGCAATCGCGACACATTGCTTAAGTCGCATAAGCTCTGCAAGCATTTCCGCTCGCCTCACAACAGGCAACCGTTTTTCTCGCGCGGCGCTCAGCTCAGGATTGTCTCTTTTAATTGCCGTCGACACAACAACAACGCCGGCATCGCCAAGATTCTTAGCATCATGCCCGATAAAGATGACCGCACCCTTTTCAATCAGTCGCTTGACATTCGCATTCTCAGAAGCATCCGAACCTTGGACTTTGTATCCTAGGTTCAATAATACTTCTGCAATGCCTGACATGCCAATTCCGCCAATACCAACAAAATGAATTGGACCGAGATCTCGCGGCAGCTTCATCCTTAACTCCATTCCCTATCGCGATTAAATCGCGAGGCTTACAACAAGCTCCGCCAACCGTTCAGCAGCATCCGCTACGCCAACTTCATGCGCCGCACGCGCTCTTTGAATAAGTTCATCCGGTTTCTCCATCAATTCAGCAAGCCGCTGAGTTAGGAAATTTTGTGTGAAATCATTCTGCCGCACAGTCTCTGCTGCGCCTGCTTGCGTTAGGAACGCCGCATTGGCCGCCTGATCTTGATCAAGGGCATGCGGCAAAGGCACCAACATCGCTGGCCGACCAATAACCGCGAGCTCAGATACGGTAGACGCGCCAGCCCGTGAGATAACAAAATGCGCATTAGCTATTCGCGCCGGAAGATCATTAAAAAAGGGCGCAACTTCTGATATTATACCGGCCTGCGCGTAAATCTCTTTTACTCGAGAAAGATCTTCTTCACGCGCTTGCTGAACAACATTTAGACGCTGACGCAGTCCAACCGGCAATGCAGCCAAAGCGCCAGGCACAATGTCAGACATTACCCGCGCGCCCTGAGACCCACCGGTTACTAACAACTGGAAAACGCCTTGGGATATGTCTGGGAAGGGGCGCTTGGAGGCTGCCAGCACATTTGGCCGAACTGGATTTCCTGTAACGACAATTTTATCTCGCCAGGCGGCGGCAGTTTGTAAGTTTGGTAATCCTGCAGCAATTTTATCAACGCGCCCCGCAAGAAAATAATTGGCTTTTCCCATAACTCCGTTCGACTCATGTAACACAGTCGGAATACCAAGAAATGCGGCAGCTAACATTGGCGGCACTGTCGGATAGCCGCCAAAACCAATTACCGCCCGCGGCCTAGTCTTGCGTAATAGAGCCACAGCAAGCGCAACGCCATGCGCCAATTGAGCAACCGCCTGCGCGCGCGCAATGAGTGAGCCGCCACGCGGCGTTCCCGCTGGCAGAGTATGTATCGCTCGCGCTGGAAAAACGTCGCCATAGCGCAAGGCGCGCACATCAGTGACAAGTTCGACCTCTGCGTCACGCGACGAGAGCGCATGCGCCAAAGCCTCGGCGGGAAAGAGATGCCCGCCCGTGCCGCCAGCAGCAAGGAAGATTGCTCTGTTGCTCATTTCAACTAACCGCCGACTGTGGTTGAAGCCTAGTTTCCGTTAATATTCGCGTTCGTGGCCTCTTACGCGTAACGGCAAGCAAAAAACCCATCCCTAGCGATAAAGAAATAAGCGACGAGCCGCCATAAGAAACAAAAGGCAAGGTCATTCCCTTGGCGGGCATCAAGTGCACATTAACCGCCATATTAATCAAACTTTGCAATCCAAAGAGCATGACCAATCCCGCTGTCGCAAAGCGACAAAAAGGATCTTCATTACGCGCCGCAGAGAATAATCCACGCACGACAATGAAGGCAAAAAGCAAAGCCAGCGCAATACAAATAATGACGCCAAATTCTTCGCCAATCACCGCAAAAATAAAATCAGTGTGTGAGTCTGGTAAAATACGCTTGACCGTACCTTCACCCGGGCCCTTACCAAACCAAGAGCCTGCAATAAAGCTTTCTAGCGCGGTTTCAGATTGAAAATTAGTTGGAACGCCAGCGACAGGAGCAGGGGGTTCAAGAAAGGCCTCAATGCGAGCGTGCACGTGAGGGACAAATCTATAGGCAAGCAATGCCGCTACGCCTGCAAGACCGCCTAAGCCCACAACCCAGACCAGATGGAGTCCCGCCATGAAGAACAATGCGCCCCAAACAATCGTAATCAGCATTGTTTGTCCAAAATCAGGTTGTAAGACAAGCGGTATAATCGTTAAAGGAAAAAGTAAAACTGCGATCAAAGTTCCCGGCACGTCTTTTCGCCGCGCTCCTTCTGAAAAAGCCCAAGCGACCATTACAACAAAAGCCGGCTTGAGGAATTCCGACGGCTGCACGCCAAACAGCCACCGTCGCGCTCCCTTTACTTCTTGTCCGAAGAATAAAGTTGCGATGACGAGAGCCAAAGATAGAAGAAAGATCACTAAAGCGGCGCGCCGCACGTGACGGGGAGAAAGAAGCGATGCAGCAAGCATAACCGCCAATGCAGGAAAAAGATAAGCAACCTGCCGATTCACAAAATGGAAAGTTGCAAGGTGCAAGCGTTCAGCAACAGGCGGACTGCCAGCCATTGCAAAAACGAGCCCAGAGATAATCAGCAAAGCAATTGCCGCTAACAGCCAACGATCGATCGTCCAGGCCCAATCTGAAAAAGGCGTTCGTTCCGCACGCGAAATCATCTTGCTTCTCCTCTGCGCGCCGCAAGAATAGCTGGCAAACCATTTACTAAATTACGGAATGCATTTCCTCGCATCTCAAAATTAACAAACTGGTCATAGGACGCACAGGCCGGCGACAACAACACAACAGATTCAGGCGCAGCGCTCCCTAGCGCATCTAAAGCTGCTGAAGTTATGGCCACATCTAAAGTTTTACACCGCTCATAGGGCAAAATCCCCTCAAGCGTGCGCGCAAAGTCATCGCTTGCTGCGCCAATTAAATAAGCTTTCCGAATACGCGGGAAATAGGGTCTTAAGGGCTCAATCCCACCCTCTTTAGATTTGCCGCCAAGGATCCAATAAATTTCTGTAAAACTCTGTAAAGCCTTCTCCGCCGCATCCGCGTTAGTCGCCTTTGAGTCATTTATAAAAAGCACGCGCTCAATTTTTGTGATCTCTTCCATTCGATGCGGCAGCCCTGGAAAGCTTAAAATTCCAGCGGCGATTTCATCATCCTCAAGACCACACTCCCACGCCACCGCACAAGCAAAAGCAGCGTTTTGCGCATTATGCGCTCCCCGCAACGCGCGCGCGCCAGTGAGTTTGGCGATTAATTCAGCCTCCTCAGGAGCCTTTCCTTGCCCGCGATAAAAAATCGCCTCCTGATCGACGTAAAAACCCCAATCAAGAATACGCCGGGCGGAGACGGGCAACACGCGTTGTTCAGATAGCGCCCTTCCTGATAGGCGCGCGCCGATTGCATGCGTAAAGTTATCGTCAACGCCAAGCAAAGCAACATCCGCCGCCGCCACGAGGCGTTCTTTTACAGCAGCGTAATTTTCAATAGTTCCGTGACGATCAATATGATCAGGCGTAAGATTAATTAATACGCCGATTGATGGCTTAAGAGAGGGGGCGAGATCAATTTGAAATGAAGAACATTCTATCACATGAATATGCTCCTCGCTTGGTGGCGCAAGATCGAGGATGGGCACGCCAATATTGCCCCCTAGCTGGACATCCCGCCCAGCTTGCCGGAGAATATGCGCGATTAACGCCGTCGTTGTTGATTTACCGTTTGTACCTGTAATCGCAATGAACGGCGCGCCGGGGGCGCGCGCAGCTCGTTCGCGACAAAATAATTCAATATCGCCAATAATTTCCACGCCAGCCGCTCTAGCGCGCTGAGCAGTCCAATGAGGCTCTGGATGCGTAAGCGGCACTCCGGGCGATAAAATGAGCGCATCAAAACACGACCAATCTGCACGCGCGAGATCTTCTAAAGCGACGCCTTGCTCAACGGCCTTTAATCTACCAGCTTCGCCATCATCCCATGCGCGCACAATTGCGCCGCCTGCAATGAGCGCTTTTGCAGTCGAAAGGCCCGATCCTCCCAACCCAAATAACGCGACTGTTTTACCTTTGAATGTTGAAACTGGCGTCATGCTTATCTCAATTTTAAGGTTGCAAGACCCACGAGCGCGAGAACAAATGAGATAATCCAGAAACGAATTACAATTTGCGGCTCCTTCCAGCCTTTCTGTTCAAAATGATGATGTATCGGGGCCATCAGGAAAATACGCTTCCCGGTAAGCTTAAAATAAATCACCTGAATAATGACTGAAGCGCCCTCAAGGACAAACAAGCCGCCAACGATAACAAGCACGAACTCCTGTTTCACAGCGACTGCAACCGTACCAATCAAACCGCCTAACGCCAGCGATCCAGTATCGCCCATAAAAATCTGTGCAGGAGGCGCATTAAACCACAAGAAGCCTAGGCCCGCGCCAATAAAAGCCGCACAGACAATCGCTAATTCTCCAACTCCAGCAACATAATTAACGCCTAAGTAATTAGAAAAAATCGAATTACCTACAAGGTAAGCGAATATTGCAAAAGTTCCGACTGCAATCATGGACGGCACAATCGCCAATCCGTCTAAGCCATCTGTTAGATTAACGCAGTTTCCCGCCGCCACGACAACGAATGCGCCAAATACAATAAAGAATACTCCAAGAGAACCAACATATCCTTTAACCAAAGGGATCGCGATATTCGTCATACCCTCGCCGCCCACGAGCATCAGGAGATAACACGCAAGCCCCGCAACAGCGAATTCGAATGCTAATCGCGCCTTACCAGAAAACCCAGCATGTGATTGCTTCGTCACTTTTAAATAATCGTCATAAAAGCCTATCAAACCAAAAGCCGCTGTCACAAACAGTACAATCCAAACATAATAATTGCGCAAATTCGCCCACAGCAAAGTAGCGGCAAATAAGCCAGAAAGAATCATGAGACCGCCCATCGTAGGCGTTCCCTTTTTAGTGATTAGATGCGAAGCTGGCCCATCTTCGCGAATGGGTTGGCCTTTACCCTGCTTCAGTCGTAAATTATCGATAATATTAGGGCCAAAAAAGAAGACGAAAAAAAGCGCCGTCGCCGCCGCCATAGCTGCGCGAAAAGTAATATACCGAAAGATATTCAGCGGACCATAAAGATGGGTAAAATCCGCAAGCAATGTCAGCATTTAAATATCCTTAGCTCGCTGTAGTCGGACTAAAAGAGCGTTTTACTGCCGAAACAATCCGCGACATCCGCGAGCCGTTAGAGCCCTTAATCATCACAATATCGTTAGGCATAATCGCCGAGAGAACCGCTTCCTCTAATTCCTGAGCCGTCCGTCTATGCGCTGCACGCATTGATTCAGGCGCGGCGTAGAATAGGTGCGACATTAAAGATCCTGCCGTAAAGAGCAGATCAACTTTCGCAGCAATGAGATCCTGCGCGAGATCAGCATGCAGCTTTATGGCCTCAGGACCTAATTCAAGCATATCGCCCAATACAACAATGCGCCGGCCATTTGGCGCGACCTCCGTAACTGCTAGCTGTTCGAGCGCCGCGCGCATGGAGGTGGGATTCGCATTGTAGCTTTCATCAATTAACGCGAAAGCGCCCGCTTTTGTTTCAATAAGCTCACGCTGACCTCTCCCAGACGGCGGACGGAAGTTAATAAGCGTTTGCGCTGCTTCCGCCACGTCTAAATCATAGGCGACTGCGATTAAAAGCGCGGCGAGAGAATTTAACGCCAAATGTTTCCCCGGCGCGCCAATTCTATAGGAAATTCGCTTGCCAAAAATCTCGGCTTCTACATCGCTCACATCATCTTCTGACTTATAAGAAATTAATCGCGCCGCCTCACCAGTTTCGCCAAACGTAAATACATGCGCCGCTGTAGTTTGCGCAGCTGAGATTAACCGATCACTCAAAGCATCATCTCGATTAATAATCGCTACTCCGCCATCTAGACCGGAAAATATTTCCGCCTTTGCGTCAGCAATACCCTCAATCGAGTCAAAATTCTCGAGATGAACAGACGCTACCCGCGTGACAACTGCGACATGCGGACGTACTTGAGCGACTAAAGAGGCGATCTCGCCAGCATGATTCATGCCGATCTCAAACACGCCGTAATTCGTCGACACAGGCATCCGCGTCAAGGTCAATGGGACACCCCAATGATTATTATAGGACGCGATCGAGGCATGCGTGCGACCAAAATGCGCCAGCATGAGCCGAGTCATCTCTTTGGTGGATGTCTTGCCAACGGAACCGGTTATCGCAGTAATTAATGCGCTAGAACGTTGGCGCGCGCGCTGAGCTAAACTTTCAAGAGAGTGCTGAACATCCTTGACGACAAGAAGCGGTCCTGAACCTAAAATCCCTTCAACATGCTGTTCATCCACAACCGCGGTTGCAGCGCCATGTTCAAAAGCGCTGGAAACAAATTCATGACCATCCCGCGCATCGCCCTTAATGGCAAAAAATAAATCTCCCCGATTTAACGACCGCGTATCTATGGAAACGCCAAAAACCTCTCGGGCTAGACCACCGCTTACGCGCGCATTCAGTCCGCTTATTAACGATAATCCAGACCATAAGGGCTCGCGCTCAACCTCCGCCTCTTTGCGAAGCAGTTGTTTGATTGTCTCATGATCAGAAAACGGCAATGTCTGATCGCCAATAATCTGACCAGTTTCATGCCCTTTTCCTGCGACAACGAGCGTATCTCCTTCGCTTAATTGACCCATTCCAATGCGAATAGCCTCACGCCTATCAGCAATTTCAATGATTTTCATCGCATCGGAGCCATGCGCGCCTTGGATAATTTCTGATCGAATAATGGCGGGATTCTCATTGCGCGGATTATCATCTGTCACGATAACCACATCAGCATTACGCGCTGCAATTTCCCCCATCAGCGGACGCTTGCCGCGATCACGATTGCCGCCGCACCCAAAAACAAGAACCAATCGTTTACGCGTCAATGGCCTTAAGGCGCCTAACACCTTTTCTAGCGCATCAGGCTTATGCGCATAATCTACAAAAATTGGAGCGCCCTTAAACACGCCAATTCGCTCTAGCCGACCCGGCGCGCCCTGCAATTGGGTCAATGCCGCGAAAACCTGCTCTGCCTTTGCCCCACAGACAATGGCGAGCCCCGCTGCGACAAGCGCATTTGATACTTGGAAAGCGCCCGCAAGCGGTAATTCTACGACATAATCTTGATTGCGATAAGTAAGTCGAAGCTGCGTAGAAAGAGAGCCGGCCCGCATCTCTTGAATTTTAATAGCCTCGCCATTAGCGCCGACGCTCACTATTTTTAATCCGCGAGCATGACAAATTGCCATGACACGCTGTGCAGCATCGCTATCTGCGTCTATAACGACACTTTGACCTGGGCTCATTAATGTATTGAATAGCCGCATTTTTGCTGCAAAATACTCAGCCATATCTTTGTGATGATCTAGATGATCTCTTGAAAAATTTGTAAAGGCTGCTGCAGTTAGCGTTACGCCATCGAGCCGACACTGCTCAATTCCTAAGGATGACGCTTCCATTGCAAGGTGTGTTACGCCACGCATTGATAAAGAATTTAACGTGTCATGTAGCTCAACAGGACCCGGCGTCGTGAGGGAGCCATAATGCGCTCCCGTATTATCTATTACGCCAACAGTGCCTAACGACGCAGCATTAACGCCCAAAATGCGCCAACTCTGTTGAAGAAATGAGACAACAGAAGTTTTGCCGCTCGTTCCTGTAACAGCGACGATAGTGTGTGGCTGATGGATATAAAATCGAGAGGCCGCCTTTGCCAACGCTGCGCGCACATCATCGACTATGATTATTGGTAGATCACAAGCAGCAGCGCGTTGCGCAACGACCACGCGCGCGCCACGCCGCTTTGCCTCTTCTATGTAATTCACGCCATCGCCGACATGACCAGGAACTGCAAAAAAAGCAAAGCCCACGTTCACCGTTCGGCTGTCGGCGCTAAGACCCGAAATCTCAACCGAACGCAACTCAGGCGGACATTGATTAGGCGCAAGAAGATCAACCAGAAGCATTAGTGTTTTGCGCCTCCGAGGGCTGGCGTATTCGCCATGCCATACCCCAGCTTCGCCAAAAGAGGGAAAGGCTCATGGGGCGGGTCGAATCTGGGCGCCAGCCCCAACACTGGGCCAACCCGCTGAATAATCTGCCCAGTCACATAACCTGAATTATAAGCAGCCGTTGCATATCCGCCTGTCTCCGGCAAACCTTGCGGCTCATCCATTATTGTTAAGAAAAGATACTTCGGTCGATCTGACGGCGCGACCGCCATGAAGGTGGTAAAGAGACGCGTTTTAGAATAATGCCCATTGATAACCTTTTCAGCCGTGCCCGTCTTTCCTCCAACAAAATAACCATCAATATCTACTTTTTTTGCCGTTCCAATTTCAGCATTAAGACGCATGAGATATCGCATTGCTTCGCTGGTTTCTGCTTTTATAACCTGCTCAGCGTTCCCTTTAGCCTCTTCTTCGCTCCGTTTAAGGAAGGTTGGCGTGATCATATATCCGCCATTCATCAATGCGCCTACCGCCATCATCGCCTGCAAAGGCGCGACCGCCAGACCATGACCGAAGGCGATCGTCATTGTATTGAGTTCACCCCAGTTTTTAGGCACAATTGGCTCGGCGCTTTCAGGCAATTCCGTTCGCATCCTTGTGAGTTGGCCTAATTTTTTTAAAAAAGCTTTATGTTTTTCTACGCCCTGTCCCATGGCCATACGCGCCGTGGCGACATTAGAGGAATATGTGAATACTTCTGGCACGGTTAAGGCGCGGTTTTGCGCGTGGTAATCATGAATTTTGAATCGACCGAAGGATAAAGCGCCAGAAGCATCTAGCTTTGAATTAAGATTAAGTTTTCCCGAGTCGAGCGCCATTGCGATCGTTAAAGCTTTAAATGTTGAGCCCATTTCATAGACGCCAACATTCATTCGATTTATATGATTAGGATCTAGCGCATCCGTTGGCTTGTTTGGATCATAATCCGGCAATGAAGCCAGCGCGATAATCTCGCCTGTATTCACATCCATGATCGCTGCTGCGCCCGCCTTGGCTTTAAAATGCTCAACGCCTTTCTCTAGCTCATCGCGTAAGGCGTGCGTCGCGCGGATATCGAGAGAAAGGGCGATAGGTTTGAGATCGCCCGGAGTCGCAGCAAATCCCATGTTGTGAAGATCAGCCAACCCTTGCCCATCTATATATTTTTCAATTCCAGCAATGCCGGCATTGTCAATATTTGCAAAGCCTAAGACATGCGCGCCAATTGGCCCATTGGGATAAACCCGCTTATTCTCGGCAATAAGCCCAACGCCAGGTAGACCCAAATGAAAGACTTCATCACGCTGATGAGACGTGACCTCGCGTTTTACCCAAACAAATCCCTTTTTGGCGCCGAGACGTTCCCGTAAGTCGCGCGAATCAATGTCAGGAAGCACCGCACTCAGCAGCTCTGTCGCCTCATCTTTATCAATCAGCCGTCGCGGCTCTGCGAAGACAGACATAACCTTAACATCACTCGCAAGCACCTCACCCTTCCGATCGACAATATCAGGACGAGACGCAGATACTGCTTGCGCGGCTGCTCGCCGACTTGTTGCGGGGTCTGGCTTGAAACCAAGATAGATCAAACGACCACAGATAGCGCCATACAGCACGAGAAACCCAAGAGCGGCAAAGCGCATCCGCGGCGCGCTAGCAGCAAGCCGGGTGGAAAACATATGCTTTAAAAACTTTTTTTCGCGCATGCTTTTGCCTGAGCGGCGTGTTTTGGGATTTGCATCTGGTGGATTTTGCGTCATGGTTTTTTATGCTCTTGGCTTAATACGCGCTCAGGACTAGAAACAGGCCCTTCATTTAAAGCTTGCGACTTAGTTATCGGTGGCGACATCTTTGATGCGCTAGCGGCTGTTGCATTCACTGACGCTTGCGAAGCAACCGGCGGCGTAGCAGCGAGACCGAGCCCTAGAGCGTCTAGCTTACCGCCAATCATATCCGTACGAGCCGCCTTATCCGGCAAAGCAGACGCGACAATGAGTTGTTTAACATCGAGCGGCTTAAAATCGATCAAATATTGGTCTGCTAATTGCTGAAGTCGCTCGGGTCGGGTCATATAGGCCCACTCCGCGCGCAAAACAGCGATCGCATCAGACTCTGCTTTAATTTCAATTTTAGTTTTTGCAATTTGCTCAGCGCGATAGCTTGTTTGATATTTGATCGTGTAGGCGTACACTGCAGAGCCAATGAGCGCTGCGATCGCGACAAGATTGAGAAAACGCAACATTAGTTTTTTCCCTTGTCCTGAATTGGCAATCTTGTAATTCGCTCTAAACGATTAGAGATAGCCAGCGAGGGCGCATCCGTCCGGGTCGCAAAGCGTAACTTTGCCGAGCGGGCGCGCGGATTAGCATGGACTTCCGAAACAGACGGAATAATGGGTTGGCGCCCTAAGCTTTGGAAACTTGGACGAGGCGGCGCTTCCTCGCCGGGCAGTCGCCGAGATCCTGTTTCACCACGCCCGCATCGCTCAGAAAAAAATAATTTTACAATACGATCCTCAAGCGAATGAAAGCTCACAATCGCTAAACGTCCGCCAGGAGCCAGGACCTTCTCTGCGCCGGCAAGCCCCGCTAACAATTCTTCAAGCTCATTGTTCACTGCAATGCGTAAAGCTTGAAAACTTTTTGTTGCGGGATGAATATCGCTAGAGCGATTTGGCGCGACGCGCTCAATTAGACCTGCAAGAGATTTCGTCGTGAGAAAAGGCGCTTGCCTCCGGTCGTGGACGATTGCGCGCGCTATTCGTCGCGCAGCGCGTTCTTCTCCAAAGAAATAAAAAATATCCGCAAGGGCGTCTTCATCCCACGTATTGACGATGTCCGCAGCGCTTAACCCGCGCCCTTCCATGCGCATATCCAAAGGGCCATCGCCCCGAAAAGAAAAGCCGCGCGCCGCTTCGTCAAATTGCATCGAGGAAACGCCGACATCAAAAACAACACCGTCAAGCGGCGTAAAATTCCGATCAAGAACAATTTTATCCAGCTGAGAAAAACGCGATTCAATCAGCCATAGTCGATCTTGAGCGGACTTAACCCAGTCGCCAGCTCCGGCTATGGCGCTAGGATCTCGATCAAAAGCTAAGACAAGCGTTTGCGGATAAGTTAAAAGGGCGCGCGTATAACCGCCTGCGCCAAAAGTGCCATCAACAAATCTCCCTCCACGCTCCGGCGCAAGCGCCGCGATTGCTTCATCCCGCAAAACAGCAACATGCCGAGGGTCTTTACTCAGCATCAAATCAGTTGGCGCGCCGCGGCCCATTGTCTTCGACTTCCTCCTCACGCGCCTGCGCCGTCCTAGAGCTAGAGCGCTCCTGAACGATCTCATTTGGTCTGACAGAGCCCGCACAGCGCAAAGCCGCATCGACATAAAATTTCTTTGCGAAGTGAGACGAAACGCCATGAAGGTTCTAATGATGTCGACGTAGCGGCTGTCAGCCGAAGCGCCATGTTGACGCTCAGCTCTATTAGGCTTTGTTAGTGTTAAGGGACCGTTTACGGGCCGACAGGTTGATCGAGCTGCTGGCGATTCTGGGGATTATTTTCCTAATATGAGCGCCAGCCGGCCTGTAAGCCGGGTTCTGTATGGCGCAGTCCAGCAAGCTGAACTCCGCGTGACGGCCATTCCTCTGGGACGATCGTCGCCGACCGCCTCTGGCGACCAACCCGGGCGACTACCCGGAGACAGGCTTGACGGCGAATGCCGCCAACGTCGCCCCTATTCGGTCTTGCTCCCGGCGGGGCTTGCCATGCCTGGGACGTCGCCGCCCCAGCGGTGCGCTCTTACCGCACCC
>SXGU01159642.1_pt1 | contig 29129 bp, 29 predicted proteins | sample 3174531 | NCBI WGS metagenome assembly SXGU01 (sample SAMN11356863, study PRJNA531348) | freshwater metagenome | isolation source: freshwater sample F1-140 | place: China: Fuxian Lake, Yuxi | collected 2017-12-25 | reverse complement strand
TCGACATGGTCTGGATCCTCACCGGCGGCGGCCCGGCCAACTCCACGACCTCGATGGCGACGTTCCTCGTCACGGAGGGCACCAAGCGGCAGAACTACGGCATCGCGGCGGCCGCCTCCGTGATCCTCTTCGTGGTGGCGCTGGTGATGGCGCTGGTCTACCAGCTGCTGGTCCTGCGGCGTGACTCCCATGCACTCGCGGCGGGGGGTCTCCGATGATCCTCGACACGCTCCCCGAGGAGGCGGCAGGGGCCCGCACCCGGCGACGCCGGGACCGGGGTCGCGACGGAGGCTCGCCGCTCGTCTACCTCATCGCACTCGTCGTGGTCGCGCTCACGCTGGGGCCGGTCCTGTTCGCGATCCTGGGCGGGTTCCGCACCAACGCCCAGCTCGCCGAGTCCCCGGCCGGGCTGCCGGATCCGTGGGTGTTGAAGAACTACGAGGGCGTCGTCACCAACCCGGACTTCTGGAGGTACGCGCTCAACTCCACGGTCGTCGCCGCCGTGACCACGCTCCTCGTGGTCGTCCTGGGACTGATGGCCGCCTACCCACTCGCCCGCTACCGGTTCCGCGGGCGGGAGACCCTCTACATGGTCTTCGTGGTGGGTCTGCTGTTCCCCGCGACGGTGGCGATCATCCCGCTCTTCATCCTGGTCACCCGTGACCTTCAGATGGGCAACACCTGGTGGGGCGTGGCGCTGCCGCAGGCGGCGTTCGCCCTGCCGATCACCGTGGTCATCCTGCGGCCCTTCCTGATGGCGATCCCCGACGAGCTGGAGGAGGCGGCCGTCATGGACGGCGCGTCGCGGGTCGGCTTCTTCTGGCGGGTCGTGGTGCCGCTGTCCGGGCCCGCCGTGGTGACCGTGGGCGTGCTGGCCTTCGTGGCCTCGTGGAACGCCTACCTGCTGCCGCTCCTGCTGCTCCAGGACGACATGAAGACGCTCCCCCTCGGTGTCGCCGACTACTCGTCGCGGTACTCCTCCGACACGGCGGGCGTGTACGCCTTCACGACCCTCGCCATGATCCCCGCGCTGGTGTTCTTCCTGGCGATGCAGCGCCGGATCGTCGGCGGACTCCAAGGCGCCGTCAAGGGCTGACCGCATGAGCGACGACCCCCGGACCCGAAGGACAGACCCGTGACCGACCTGCACACGACGACCGACGCCCCCACCGAGGAGCGCGTCCGCGCCCTCCTGGCTGAGATGACCCTGGAGGAGAAGCTCGCCCAGCTGGTCGGGTTCTGGGACAAGGGCGACGGCGAGGCCGTCGCCCCGCTGCAGGGGGTCTTCGACGTGGTCCGCGGTCTGCCCGCGGTCAGCAAGGACGGCCTGGGGCACCTCACCCGGGTCTACGGCACCCGGCCCGTGGAGCCGGTGCAGCAGGCCCGATGGCTCTGGGAGACCCAGCGGCGGCTGGTCCACGAGACCCGGTTGGGCATTCCCGCCCTGGTCCACGAGGAGTGCCTGACCGGGCTGGCCGCCTGGCACGCGGCGGCCTACCCGACCCCGCTGGCCTGGGGGGCCTCCTTCGACCCGGACCTGGTCGCGGCGACGGCGGCGGCGATCGGCCGCTCGATGCGGGCGCTGGGGGTCCACCAGGGCCTGGCACCCGTGCTCGACGTCGTCCGCGACCCCCGGTGGGGACGGGTCGACGAGTGCATCTCCGAGGACCCGTACGTCGTCGGGGTGATCGGCTCGGCCTATGTCCGGGGCCTGCAGTCCGAGGGTGTGCACGCGACCCTCAAGCACTTCGTCGGCTACTCCGGGTCGCAGGCCGGCCGCAACTTCGCCCCGGTGCACGCCGGGCCGCGGGAGCTGGCGGACGTCTACCTGGTCCCCTTCGAGATGGCGCTCCAGGCGGGAGCCCGGTCGGTCATGCACTCCTACGTCGAGATCGACGGGCTGCCGGTCGCCGCCGACCCCGCCCTGCTGACCGACCTCCTGCGCACGGAGTGGGGATTCGACGGCACGGTGGTGGCCGACTACTACGGCGTCGCGTTCCTGCACCTGCTGCACGGGGTCGCGGGTGACCTGGCGGAAGCCGCGGTGCTGGCCCTCACCGCCGGGGTGGACATCGAGCTGCCGACCGGCGACGCCTACCTCGAGCCGCTGGCCGAGGCCGTCCGGGGCGGCGACGTCGACGAGGCCCTCGTGGACCGGGCGGTGACGCGGGCGCTGAGCCAGAAGGCCGAGCTCGGCCTCCTCGACGCCACCTTCGACGACGAGCCTCCCACGTCGCTCGACCTCGACGGAGCCGACCAGCGCGCACTCGCGGCCCGGCTCGCCGAGGAGTCCGTCGTGCTGCTGTCCAACGACGGGGTGCTGCCGCTCGCCGCGCCCGCCCGGGTGGCGGTGATCGGGCCCAACGCCCATCGCGTGCAGGCCATGTTCGGCTGCTACTCGTTCGTGAACCACGTGCTCGTCCACCATCCCGAGGCCGACCTCGGCATCGAGGTGCCGACGCTCTTCGAGGCCCTGGCGGCCGAGCTGCCCGCTGCCGAGGTCACCTACCACCAGGGCTGCGCGGTCGACGATGCCGACATCTCCGGCTTCGAGGCGGCCCGGAGCGCCGCGGCCGCGGCGGACGTCGCCGTCGTCGTCGTGGGCGACCACGCCGCCCTGTTCGGTCGCGGCACGGTCGGCGAGGGGTGCGACCGCGAGGACCTCGAGCTGCCAGGCGTGCAGCGCGCCCTGGTCGAGGAGCTGCTCGACACCGGCACGCATGTGGTGCTGGTCCTGGTCACCGGCCGGCCGTACGCCGTCGCCTGGGCGCTCGAGCGGTGCGCGGCCGTGGTCCAGGCGTTCTTCCCCGGGGAGGAGGGCGGGCCCGCGATCGCCGGCGTTCTCAGCGGCCGGGTGAACCCGTCGGGACGGCTCCCGGTCAGCCTTCCCCGGTCGGCCGGCGCCCAGCCGTTCAGCTACCTGCACCCGGTCCTCGGCGGCGACAGCGACGTCACCAACGTGTCCAGCGCTCCCGCCCGCCCGTTCGGGTTCGGGCTGTCCTTCACGACGTTCACCCACGACCGGCTCAGGGTGCCCGCTGAGTCCCCCACCGGCGAAGCCGTCCGGGTGACGGTCCGGGTGACCAACAGCGGCGACCGCGCGGGCACCGACGTGGTGCAGCTCTACGGCCGCGATCCGGTGGCGAGCCTGACCCGCCCGGTGGCCCAGCTGCTGGGGTTCCAGCGGGTCCACCTCGAGCCGGGCAGCAGCGCCGTGGTCGAGCTGGTCGTGCCGCCGGCCCGGTTCGCGTTCACCTCCCGCGCGGGCACCCGCATGGTCGAGCCCGGCGTGGTCGAGCTGTGGGTGGGTCCGTCGTGCGCCGACCGCGAGACCGAGGCGCTGGTGACCCTCACGGGTGCCGTGCACCCGGTGCCGTTCGGGGAGGAGCTCTGGACCCGGACCTCTGTCGACTGACCGTCGGTCAGGTGCTCACGCGAGGCGGCGACAGGAGGCCCGCTCCACCATCGAGGTCGGCAGCGTCACGTGCGTGGCGTCGGGCTCGCGGCCCTCGAGCATCCGCACCAGGATCTCGAGTGCGGTAGCACCCATCTCGCGCAGCGGCTGGTTGATCGTGGTGAGCGGCGGGTTGGCCAGGGCCGACTCGGGCACGTTGTCGAACCCGATCACCGACAGGTCGTCGGGCACCGACACGCCGAGCTCCGCGGCCACCTGCATGGTCCGGATCGCCGAGAGGTCGTTGGTCGCGAAGACCGCCGTGGGTCGGTCGTCGCGGGTCAGCAGGAGGCGCGCTGGACCTTCGGCGGTCTCCGGCCGGTAGCCGCCGACCACGACCAGCGACTCGTCGACAGGAACCCCGGCGGCTGCCATCGCCGCACGGAAGCCCTGCTCCCGCAGCCGTGCGGACTCCAGGTCGGGGCGGCCGCCCAGGAGGGCGATCCGCCGATGACCCAGCTCGAGGAGGTGGTTGGTGGCCAGCACCGCTCCGGCGAGGTTGTCGGAGTCGACCGTCGGCACGTCCACCGGGCCGGTGTGCGGGTCCACGGCCACCACGGGGATGCCGCTGCCCGCGTCGACCACCGTGGGCGTCACGATGATCGCGCCGTCGATCAGCGAGCCGGCCAGCCTCCCCAGCGACCGCCGCTCCCAGCCGACCGCCTTGCCCCGGTGGCCGCCCGAGTAGGCCAGCAGCTCGTAGTCGGTCGACCCGATCGCCTCGGACACGCCTTTGAGCAGCTCGGTGCTGAAGGGCTCGAACTCGGCCAGGAGGACGCCCAGGACGTTGGTCTTGTGGCTGCGGAGGCTGCGCGCCCCGAGGCTGGTCTCGTAACCGAGGTCGCTCACCGCGCTGAGCACCTTCTCGAACGTCGCCGCGGAGATGCCGTCCCGGCCGTTGACGACCTTCGACACGGTCGCCACGGACACACCGGCCGCCTTGGCGACGTCGGCCATCTTGACCCGCTCGACCGGCTTCACACGCCCGATCCTAACGACGGGCGCTCCCGCGGGCCTGGAATGCGAAACCGTTATCGCCGCTGGGGTCCCTCCCGACGTCATCTCGACCGTGGGCGAGCGCGGTACCGACGGCCCCGAGTCGCTTAGGACGAGAGGACCCTGGCCGCCGGATCCGACGCCAGTGCCTCCAGTGGCAGCCGAACCGTGAAGGTGGTCCCGACACCGAGCTCGCTGCGGACCTCGATGGTCCCGCCCATCAGCTCGGTCACCTGCTTGCAGATCGCGAGACCCAGTCCCGTGCCCGAGTAGTTCCGGGCAGCAGTGCCGTCGACCTGGGTGAAGGACTCGAAGATGCTGGCCAGGTCCCCGTCATGGATGCCGATGCCGGTGTCCGTCACGGCGAGCTGCACACCGCCTGCCGTCCCCCCGTCGTCGAGCGGAGCAGCGCTGAGCCCGACCCGTCCTTCCTCGGTGAACTTCACGGCGTTCTCGACCAGGTTGTTGAGGACCTGGAAGACACGCTGCCGGTCACCGACGACGGTCGACGGCACCCTGGGGTCGATCTCCCAGTCGAAGGTCAGCCCCTTGCGCGTGGCCCGCGGCAGATGCGCGTCGACGACGTCGGTCACCACCGCACGGAGGTCGAACTCCGCCCGATCGAGGACGGCGTGTCCGGCCTCGATCCGCGAGAAGTCGAGCAGACCCTCGACGAGCGTCTGCAGCTGACCTCCGGACCTGTGCACCTTCTCCACGAAGCGCTGTTGCACCTCGCTCATGGGGGTCTCCTTGAGCAGTCCCGCAGCGACCAGGACCGTGGTCAGTGGCGTCCGGATCTCGTGGCACATGTTGGCCAGGAACATCGACTTCGCCTCGGAGGCGGCCAGGGCCTGGTCACGTGCCTCCACCAGGTCGCGCTGTGCTCGCTGCTCGGACAGGATCAGCCGACCGATCCGCACCAGGGCCAGTGCCATCACCACGACCGTGCCGATGAGCAGCTGCAGCGGCTGGTCGTCCCGGCCACGCAGGTCGCCGACGAGCTCGAGCCCCGGGGGCACCACGAGGGGGAACACTGCCAGCAGCATCCTCGGTACCCATCCCATGGGCGCCTTCTCGCGGCGAACGTCTGCGGGCTCGGCGTCGTAGGAACGCCAGGCGGCGCGAGCCATCAGTACCGGGGCCACCATCCACCCCGCGTCCATGACCACGAGCGCGGTCGGGTCCTCGGGCAGATGGATGTAGAGGACGTCGGCCACCAGCCAGAGGCCGACACCGAGACCGAACCACACGTCGATCACCGCCCGGGCGCTGCGGCTCCACAGCAGCCGCAGAACCAGCGCCAGGAGCACAGCGTCCAGGACCGGGTAGGCCGACCACGCCGCCCTCACGAGCGGCGACACACTGGTGTCCGAGACGATCGCCTCCACCGAGAACGTCCAGAAGGCCAGCACGCTGATGACCACGATCGTCACCGCGTCCACGACGAAGTCGAGGTCCGCCCTGCCACCCTCGCGGCTCTGGGTCAGTACCGTCCACATGGCCAGGCACAGGAAGACGTAGCTGCCGTACCACGGCAGGTCGGCGACCGACACCTCCGTGTTCGTGCCGGCCCTCTCGAGGAACGTCCACAGCACGTCCCCGATCGCGTTGAGGGTGATGCCGGTGGCGACCAGGCAGGGCACGAGTCGTCGCCCGCGCGGCGATCGAGAGACTCCCGCCCAGGCGGCCACGCTCGCGCCGACCAGCACGGCGAGGTAGACGACGTCCGCCACGAGTGCGCTGTCCGTGGTCGCCTGGAGCACCACCGCCAGGGCCACCACCGGAACCCACGCCACGGAGAGGATCCGCGACGCGCTCATCCCCAGACTTTAGGCTCGGAGAGGGGTTTCTCGTGGTTGATCGGGCCGTCCGCCCACGCGGCGCCGGGTGCCGGTCAGGGACACTAGGCTGCTGCCGGAGGCACGTCCGGCCCGCAGCGCACGCACAGGAGGCTCCATGCCGGTGACCCGAGGCTTCTTCCGCCGCCGCCCGGAGGGGCCCGAGGGTCGGCTGCCTCCGGGGCAGTACGACACCGGAAGCGGCTGGCCGGTCCTCACGGCGGAGGCGACCCCGCTGATCCGTCCCGAGGCGTGGACCATGACCGTCGACGGGCTGGTCGAGCGGCCCACGACGTGGACCTGGGACCAGGTGCAGCAGCTCCCATCGTCGACCTACACGGGCGACATCCACTGCGTCACGACCTGGTCCAAGTTCGACGTCGCCTTCACCGGCGTCAGCGTCGACGTCCTGCTGGACGCGGCCGGGCCGCTCCCCGAGGCGGCGTTCGTGATGGCCCACTCCAGCACCGGCTACACGACGAACCTGCCGCTGAGCGACCTCACCGGCGGCAAGGCCTGGGTGGTCTGGGAGTACGGCGGCAAGCCGCTCGCCCGTGAGCACGGTGGGCCCGTGCGGCTCCTGGTCCCGCACCTCTACTTCTGGAAGTCCGCGAAGTGGGTCAGCCGACTCGAGCTGATGGCCCGGGACCAACCCGGGTTCTGGGAGCGCAACGGCTACCACGACCGAGGGGACCCCTGGCTCGAGCAGCGCTACCAGGGCGACTGAGGCACTGGCGTTGAGCATCGACGACGTCGTGCCGACCGCGACCACCTGGACGACCGGCCGGATCATCACCAAGGAGCTCCCCACCCCGACCACGGTCCGGCTGCGGATGCACGTGGAGGACCGGCTCCGGCACTGGCCGGGCCAGCACTACCTGATCCGGTTGCGCGCACCCGACGACTACACCGCGCAGCGCTCCTACTCCGTGGCCTCGGACGAGAGCGACCCGCTCCTGGAGTTCCTGGTCGAGAGGCTGCCGAACGGAGAGGTCTCGGAGTTCCTGGCCGACGTGGCCGAGGTCGGTGACGTGCTGGAGATGCGCGGGCCGATCGGCCGCTGGTTCACCTGGGACACCCGCACCCCGGCGCTGTGTCTCGTGGGCGGCACCGGCGTGGTCCCGGCGATCTCGATGAGCAGAGCGGCCCGGCACGCCGGCACGCCGGACCTGCTGCGCGTCGTGGCCGTGGGCCGCAGCCCCGAGGAGCTGCCCTACGACGACGAGCTGCACCGGATCGGCGCGACCGTCGCGTACACACGCCATGCGGACGGCACGCGCGTGCCGGGACCTCCGACCCCGGACGAGCTCCTCCCCCTGCTGGACGGGGTCGAGCTGGCCTACGTGTGCGGGTCCTCGCGGTTCGCCGGGCTCGCCGAGTCGTTGCTCGTGGAGTGCGGGATGGCACCGGAGGCCATCCGCGTCGAGCAGTTCGGCGCCACCGGCTGAACGGACCGGTCACCCACGCTCGGGCCGGCTCCGGTGCGGCGCGGCCCGGACGTGCGCACGTTCGCCCTGGCGGCCGACGAGGCTGAGGAACTCGACGGGACCGGCGCTGGTGGCTCCGAACCAGTGCGGCGTCCGGGTGTCGAACTCCGCGGCCTCGCCGGGATGCAACAGGAGGTCGTGCTCGCCGAGGACGAGGCGGAGCGTGCCGTCGAGGACATAGGCCCAGTCATAGCCCTCGTGGGTGCGAAGCTGAGGAACGTCGTCGTCACGGCCCGTGGGCAGCACGAACTTGTAGGCCTGGATGCCGCCTGCGCGACGTGTCAGCGGGATGACGGTCGACCCGTCACCGGTGACGATAGGTCGCAGGTTGACGCGCGGGTTGCCGGTCGGCGGTGCGTCGACCAGGTCGTCGAGGGTGACCTGGTAGGCACGCGCAAGGGGCAGGAGCTGCTCGAGCGTGGGGCGTCGCAGCCCGGCCTCGAGCCGGGAGAGAGTGCTGACCGAGACCCCCGTCTCCGCGGCGAGCTCGGTGAGCGTGATCTGACGACGAGCCCGGAGCTGCCTCAGTCTCGGGCCCACCGCGTCTAGCGCCGGGTCGATGTCGTCCATGCCCCCACTTTGCCATTCGGCAACAACCTTTGCGCTTCGGATGGTGATCGACGCACCCTGGCGAGGTGATGACACATGGGTTCGACAAGGACTACTGGCAGGCGCACTGGGCGGAACGACTCGCGGACGACGAGGGGACGACGCTTCCTCCCCACCCGTACCTCGAACGCGAGCTGATCGGCATCGATCCGGGCACCGCGCTGGACGCGGGCTGCGGTGAGGGCGCAGAGGCCATTTGGCTGGCCGAGCAGGGGTGGCAGGTCACCGGAGTCGACATCTCGAGGGCGGCACTCGACCGCGCCGCGCGCGCGGCTCGGAGCGCCGGACACGGTCGCATCGAGTGGGTGGAGGCAGACCTGACCGCATGGGAGCCGGAGGGCCGGTTCGAGCTGGTCACCTCGCACTACGCGCACGCCGCGATCCCCCAGCTGGACCTCTACGACCGTCTCGCCGAGTGGGTGGCACCGGGAGGCACGCTGCTCGTGGTCGGCCACCAGCACACGCACGGCGGCGACGGCCACGATCACGAGAGCCACGAGGGGCAGCCACCTCCGGAGGCCGAGGTCAGCGCCTCGGCGATCACGGCTCGGCTGGCTCCCGAGGAATGGGAGATCGTGACCGTGGCCGAGCTGGTCCGCTCGGTCGACGAGCACGCAGGTCTGCCGGTCGAGCTGCACGACGTCGTCGTGCGGGCGACCAGGAGATGAGCACCGGCACCTCGAGGGGCGCGGACACCGCCGACGCGACCGTCCACGACCCGCGACAGCGACGGGCGATCCTGGTCGCCGTCTGCCTCGCGTTGATGGCGGTGATCGCGTCGGTATCCGGCCTCAACGTCGCACAGCCCCAGCTCGCCGTGGCCTTGGACGCGTCGCAGGGCGAGGTGCTCTGGATGATCAACATCTACGCGGTCTCCCTGGCCGCCCTCCTGCTGCCGCTCGGCGCGGTCGGGGACCGCTGGGGACGCCGACCGGTCCTGTTGGCGGGTCTGGCCGTCTTCGGGCTGGCGAGTGCCGCCGCCGGTCTGGCGCCCACGACCGAGGTCATGCTCGCGGCCCGGCTGCTCAGCGGCGTCGGCGCGGCGATGATCATGCCCGTCACCCTCGCGGTCATCACGGCCACGTTCCCCGACGAGGAGCGGTCGAAGGCGATCGGCGTGTGGACCGCCGTGGCGGCAGGTGGCGGCATCCTCGGGATGTACCTGTCAGCGCTGCTCGTCGACGTGGCCAGCTGGCGCTGGCTCTTCGCCCTGCCGGTGGTCCTGGTCGTCGCGGCCGTCGTCACGGGTCTGCGCACCGTCCCCAACTCCCGCGAGCACGCAGGCCTTCCTTTCGACCACATCGGGGCGTTGTCGTCGGTGGTCGGGATGCTCGCCCTGGTCCTCGTCCTCCACGAAGGTCCCGAGCGGGGCTGGGGCGCGCCCGTGACCTTGCTGGGCCTCCTGGTCGCCGTGGTCAGCACCGCCGGCTTCGTGGGGTGGGAGCGACGGCAGGACGCACCGCTCCTCGACGTCCGCCTGTTCCGCGGGCGCGGCCTGTCCAGCGGCTCGCTGTCGCTCCTCGCGGTGTTCGGGGTCCAGGCGGGCATCTTCGTCGTCCTCTTCCCCTACTTCCAGGCCGTGCTCGGCTGGTCCGGCCTGCGCTCGACGCTGGCACTCATGCCGATGGCCCTCCTGATGATGGCGGGCTCCGGACTGGCCCCACGGCTGGCCGCGCGTGCCGGCGCCCGGGCGACCATGGCGTCCGGGATCCTCCTGGGCGCCGTGGGCCTGGGTCTGATGGCGTCCCTCGTGTCCGTGGAAGGTGGCTACCCGTCGGTCCTGCCGGGCATGCTCGCGATGGGGCTGGGCATGGGCCTGTCCATGACCCCGGCCACCGAGGCCATCACCTCGTCCCTGCCCCGCGAGCGCCAAGGGGTGGCCTCGGCGCTCAACGACGTCACCAGGGAGCTCGGCACCGCGCTGGGCGTCGCCTTGCTCGGCGCCGTGCTCACAGCCGGCTACCGCACCAACATCGACGCCCACCTCGACGGGGTGCCCCCCGAGGTGGCTGACGACGCGCGCGAGGGCATCGCCAACGCCGTCGCGGCCGCGAGCGGGGCGGGGTCGCTCGACGAGGTGCTGGTCCGGGCCGCCCAGGAGTCGTTCGTCGACGGCTGGCAGCAGGCCATGTGGGCCGGCACCGTGGTCATGGCGATCCTGTTCGTGTACGTGGTCGTGCGCGGGCCGCAGCGGGAGTGACCACCTCTAGAGGTGGTGTGCGCGGCACCGGACCCAGATAGCCTCGTGCCAACCGAGAGTTACTCGCGACCGCCTTTCAGGCCCTCCGTTCCCGGCTGTTCCGCCACCAGGTCAGGGGATCTCGGATGGACTTCTCACTCACATTGGACGTCTCGCCGCCGGACGTGTTCGTCCGTCCATGCGGCGAGCTCGACGTCTTCTCCGCCCATCAGCTCTCCCGCGACCTCCACGACGCGGTCGACGAGGGCTGCCTGCGAGTTCTGCTGGACCTCGCCGACGTGACCTTCGTGGACGCGGGCGCCCTGGGCGTCCTGGACCGGCTGCGCACCCAGATGGCCGACCTCGGTGGGTCGCTCCTGGTCGTCGACTGGAGCCCGCGCTTCCTCCAGGTGTGCCGGATGGCCGGTCTGGACCGCACCTTCGAGCTCGCGGAGCCCATGCCCGCCTGATCGGCGCACCCTCCGGCGCAGCTCAGGTGGCACCCGACAGAATGCGGCCATGAGCTGGGCGACGTGCACCCTGGGGCACGCCCACTGGGGACCCCGCGGTGCCGCGGGCCTGCTCGTCGCCAACGACGGACACGTGCTCCTCCAGCTGCGGGCCCGGTGGGCCCACCAGGGCGGCACCTGGTCGATCCCGGGCGGCGCGCGCGAGCGCGGCGAGTCGAGCGTCGAGGCGGCCCTCCGCGAGGCTCACGAGGAGCTGGGGGTCGACCCGGCCAGCGTCGACACCCTCGGCTCGTACGTCGCCGAGTGCGGCGGCTGGCGCTACGAGACGGTCCTCGCGCGGGCCGCGGAGCAGCTCCGGCTCGAGGACCGGGCCGAGAGCGCCGGGCACCGCTGGGTGGCCGCGGACCAGGTCGACGGGATGTTGCTGCACCCGGCCTTCAGAGCGGCGTGGTCGAGCACGACCACCCTCCGCGACTGGGTCGGGCTCACTCGAGGGTGAACTCGACCTTCCGGGTCGTCACGTCGGCCGTCGTCAGCCGTACCTGCGCCTCCGTGCCGAGCGGGAGCGGTGACGCCGAGACCAGGGGGGCCTCGATCGCGGGCTCGCGCACCGTGACGGTCCCGCGGGTGGGCTCCTTGTCGTCGACCGAGACGACGACGCCCGCGAACGACTCCCCCACGCGGGCCTTCAGCACCCCCGCCTCGACCAGGTCGAGCACCATCCGCTCGTAGCGGTTCGCGAGCTGCCCGGTCCGCTGCATGGTCGCCGGGAGACCCGGCAGCGCCGCGTGCACCCAGTCGGGCACCTCGTCACCGGCGCACAGGGCGAGGCACACCTCGGACGCGTGCCGGTCCGCCAGCCGGCGCAGCGGCGCGGTGACGTGGGCGTACTCCGCGGCGAGTCCCGCGTGCCGCGGCTCGGCCGGGACCTCCCCGTCGAAGGCGACGTACCCGCTCCCCCGCAGCAGTCGTGTGCTGGACACGATCAAGGCCGCCTGGTCGGGCTCGGTCGGGTCCAGCTCGCGGATCAGGTCGGCGTAGAGCAGCTCGGCCGGCCACTCGATCCCGAGGGCCCGGGCCGTGCGGTGCAGCCGCTGCACGTCGCGGTGGTCGGGATCAGGCAGGGTGCGGAGCAGGCCGACCCGCGCGTAGACCATGAGGGAGGCCGCGGCGAAGCCGGTCAGGAGCGACATCTGCGCGTTCCAGGTCTCCACCGGGAGGAGGTCGCGGAACTCCAGGGAGAACCGGTCGTCGGCGACGTGCACCTCCTGCTCCAGGGTCGGCAGCGAGATCCCCCCTCGCGCGGCCTCGCGGCTGAGCCGCAACAGGCCGACGTCCTTCAGCAGCTGGAGGGGCTCGGGGGCGGAGCCGTCGTCGATCGTGTCCTGCGCCTGCTGGTAGGTCAGCTTGGCGGTCGAGCGGACCAGGGCGCGCTGGACGTCCACGTCGGTGCGGGAGCCGTCGGCATCCAGACGGAGCGTCCACAGCAGCGCCGGACGCACCTGGTCGGGCAGCAGGGACGCGGCGTCCTCGGACAGGACCTTGGGGTGCAGCGGCACCTTCGAGTCGGCGCCGTACAGGGTCTGCCCCCGGCGGTGGGCCTCGACGTCCACCGGGTCCCCGGGAGTGATGAACGCGGCCAGGTCGGCGATGGCGTAGGAGAGCACGAACCCGTCGCCGTCCCGGGCCAGGTGGAGCGCCTGGTCCAGATCCATCGAGCCGGGCGGGTCGATCGTGACCATCGGGAGGTCGGTACGGTCCAGCCCGGGCAGCCGTGGGTTCCTGGCGGCCTCGGCGGCGGCGGCCTCGACCTCGGGCGGGAACGCCGCGCTGACCTCCAGCTCGGCCTGGATCTGCGCGATGCCGGCCCGGAGCGTGTCGGCCGCGACGCCATGGGCCGCCTCGGGCCCCTCGAGCCGGGGCCGGACGGTGACCACGCGGTTGCCCCACATGGCCTCGACCCTACGGTGTCTCCGTGATGGTCTCCGTGATGTCGCCGTGATCGTGCTCCTGCCCCCGAGCGAGGGGAAGACCGCGCCGCGCCGCGGCAGGCCGCTCGACCTCACGACCCTCACGCTGCCGTCGCTGACCCCGGCCCGGGAGCGCGTGCTCGACGCGCTGGTCTCGCTGTGCGAAGCCGACGAGACCGAGGCGGCGCGGGTCCTGGACGTCCCGCGGTCCCAGCTCGGTCTGGTCGGGCTCAACACCCGGATCCGTACGGCACCGACCGCCCGGGCCGACCAGGTCTACTCAGGCGTGCTCTACGACGCCCTGTCGCCGGCCACCCTGAGCACCGCCGCCCGCCGGCGTGCGACGGCCCGGCTGCTGGTGACCTCCAGCCTCTTCGGTCTCGTCGGCCCGGCCGACCGGATCCCGGCGTACCGCCTGTCGGGCGACGCGGTCCTGCCGCGCCTCGGCGGTGTGGCCGCCCACTGGCGCGGCTCGCTCGGCCACGTTGTCGAGGAGCTCGTGGGCGACCGCCTGCTGGTGGACCTGCGCAGCAGCATGTACGCCGCGTTCTGGCGACCACCCGCCACGCTCGCGCGCCGGGTGGCGACGGTGCGGGTCCTGCACGAGGTGGGCGGGAGGCGCCAGGTGGTCAGCCACTTCAACAAGGCGACCAAGGGCCGGATCGTCCGCGAGCTCCTGGAGTCGGGAGCCGCGCCCCGCTCTCCGGGCAGGCTCGCCGACGCCTTGCGCGACCTGGGCTGGACGGTCGAGGTCGAGCCCGGCCGGGCAGGCACCCGGCTGGACGTCGTCGTCGCCGAGCTCTGAGTCCGTCTCGGCCGGGGCTTGGCGGGTCTCCGTACCGTGACCCCATGCGCGCTCGGCTCGTGGTCGCGGTGGTGGCGGGTGTCCTGCTGTCCGGCTGCACGGACGAGGACCCGGGGGAGACGAGCTCGGCCGCGCCGTCACCCCAGGCCGCCGCGAGCAGCCCGGCCACCGAACCCCCGGGGGCGGCCGCCGAGCCGAGCGGGGAAGCCACGTCCGCCGAGCCCACGGCGCCGGCCGCCGAGCCCCCGGCGCCACCGGTCTCGGTGCTCGGCCTGGACCAGCAGACGCACCGTGGCGACCGGCTCCGGCTGGGCGCCGTCCGCGAGGACACGGCCGCCTACACGTCCTACGACGTCACCTACCGCAGCCGGAGCACGACGCCCGCCGGACGGACCGAGTCCTACACGATCTCGGGGGTGCTCAACGTCCCGACCGGCCGCGGCCCCTTCCCCGCCGTGGTCCTGGCGCACGGCTACATCGACCCCGCCGTCTACGAGCGCGGGCAGGGCATGACCCGCGAGCGTGGCTACCTCGCCTCGCGCGGCTACGTCGCCCTGCACGTCGACTACCGCAACCACGCCGAGTCCGACGACGACCCGCGCTACCAGCGGCGGATGCGGCTCGGCTACAGCGCCGACGTCATCAACGCGGTCAAGGCGCTCCAGGCAGCCCCCGACGTGCCGGTCGCTGACGACCGGATCGCCTTGTTCGGCCGGTCGATGGGCGGCGGTGTCGTCCTCAAGGCCCTGGTCGCCGAACCGGGCCTGGTGCGGGCCGCGGCGCCGTGGGCGTCGGTGTCCTCGCTGGAGGGCGAGAACTACGACCAGTTCCAGCGCGACGACCCCGCCGACCGGAGCCGTCCGGACGACCCGGCCCGCGTCCACGGTCTCCCCGAGGACAACCCCGAGTTCTGGCTGGCCAACTCGTCGCGCCCCCACTTCGACCGGATCACCGAGCCGGTCCTGATGGTGCACGGCCGGGCCGACGACACCTGTCCTCCCCGCTGGGCGACCGCGACCCGTCAGGCGCTGGTGCGCGCGGGCGTGGACGCGCAGCTGGAGTGGTACGACGACGGGCACGCGTTCGGTCCGGCGTTCACCGCCGCCATGGACCGCACCATCCGGTTCTTCGAGCAGCAGATGGGCTGACGCGAGCGACCTCGGACCTCGCCGACAAGGACCATCGCCTCTGCCTGCGACCGAGACGCCGCGGTGGACTGTCGCCATGGCACTCGTCGCACGGGAGCGTCCGGTCGGTGCCGCGTCCCGATGGCGCCTGGCGGTCGGCGTCGTCGCCGCCCTCAACGCGGTCGCGGCGCTGGGCGGCACCGTCGGGCTCGTCTCCGGCTGGCTCAGCCTGGGCGACCTCACCGACCGGTTGCCGTTCGGCAGCAGCGTGCTCGGCGGGACAGCGCTGGCGGTGCTGGTCTCCCTGCCCCAGGCCCTGCTCGCCCTGCTGGCCTGGAGGAGGGCCAGCGCCGCGGCGGCGGTCTCGGTCCTGGTCGGCGGGATGCTGGTGGGCTGGATCCTGGTGGAGGCGCTGTTCCTGCAGGTCTTCGAGGGGCTGCAGGTCGCCTACCTCGTCATCGGGTTCGTCCAGGTCGGACTGGGCCTCCTGCTCGGGCTGCACGACCCGGGGTTGGAGCCACGCGCCTTGACCGCGATGGCCTGGGCGGTGGTGGCCGACCTGCCCCGGTTCCTGGGGGCACCGTTCCACCGGCGGGCGCACCTGCGCTGGGGAGCAACCCCGGCCGAGGTCGCCGCGCCGATGCCAGGTGACGCCGCGCTCCCCGAGGCGTCGTACGTCGCCACCCGCGCGATCGACATCGCCGCCCCGCCCGAGGCGGTGTGGCCCTGGATCGTCCAGGTCGGCGCGGACCGGGCCGGCTGGTACAGCGACGACCTCCTCGACAATGCCGGACGGCCGAGCGCGGACGTGGTCCGTCCCGAGTGGCAGCACGTCGCCCGGGGCAACGTCGTCTCCATGTCGCCGCGCACCCCGCCGCCACCGGGGACCTTCTTCACCGTCGAGTCGTTCGACGAGCCGCACAGGCTCCTGTGGTCCAAGTCCGACTCCGTCTGGAGCTGGCGCCTCGAGCCGGCCCCCGGTGGCGGCACCCGCCTGGTGACCCGGGTCCGGGCCTGCTACGACTGGCGGCGTCCGGCGCTCGCGCTGTTCGGCGTCCTGCTCATGGAGCTGGGTGACTACCCGATGATGCGGCGGATGCTTCTCGGCATCCGGTCCCGGGCGACGGCGGGCCGCACCGGCGTCACCACGACGTAGCGCCGGCCGCGAACGCGTCGTTGCCCGGCGGCCGGGCGTTGTAGAGCCGCAACGAGGCCCGGTCGGGGATGCCGTTCTCCTCCGGGTAGTAGGAGACGACGCTGACCGACGCCGGCGACAGCTCCATCCGGAACACGCCGTCGAGCGGCGCACCGATCGCGTCGCTGACCAGGATCTTGATCGGCGTCACGTGGCTCACCACCACCACGGTGCGGCCCTCGTGCCGGGCGCGCAGCCGGGCCAGCGCACTCAGCACCCTGGCCTGGACCGTCTCGAAGGACTCGCCCCCCTCGGGCGCCCGGTCGAGCTGGCCCATCCACGCCTCGAGGCCGGCCTGGTCCCGTTCGGCGACCTCGGCGAAGGTGAGCCCGTCCCAGACGCCGAACTCCATCTCGGCGAACCCCGGCTCCTCCTCCACCGGGCGAGCCAGGGACTCGGCGATCACCTCCGCGGTCTCGCGCGTGCGGCGCACCGGCGAGGTCACGACGGCGTCGATCCGCTCGGCGAGGGGCGAGAGCCAGTCGGCGGTCGCCCGGGCCTGCGCGAGCCCCTCCTCGCTGAGGCCCGGGTTGTCCCCACCGAGCCCGCCCGAGAACCTCTTCGCCGTGGTGTGAGCGGTGACGCCGTGTCGCACGAGGACCAGCGTGGTGGGCGCAGCGGTCGGAGGGCCCCAGCCCCGCGCGGGGGCGACGTCCGGTCCAGGCTCCGGGTCCTCGATCTCCTCGATGAGCGAGTCCTCGTCGAACTCCGGCACCGGGCCCGGCGCGCTCACCCCGTTGCGCTTGCCGTCCAGCGCCTCGTTGGCGAGCCGGTCGGCATGCGCGTTCCGCAGGCGTGGCACCCAGGTGTAGGTCGTCCCGAACGGCGCGAGCCCGTTGGCCTCCTGGGCCAGCGGGATCATGTCCGGGTGCTTGATCTTCCAGCGCCCGGACATCTGCTCGACCACGAGCTTGGAGTCCATCCGCACCTCGATCTCGGCGTGCGGGGCGAACTCCTCGGCCAGCCGCAGGCCACCGATCAGGCCGCAGTACTCCGCGACGTTGTTGGTGGCGATGCCGATCGTCGAGCCGTCCTCCGCGATCACCTCGCCGGTCTCCGCGTCCTTGAGGACGGCGCCGTACGCCGCCGGGCCCGGGTTGCCGCGCGAGCCGCCGTCGGCCTCGATGATGACCTTGCGGTGCCGGAACGGTTCGGTCACAGGCCCGATTCTGCGGTCCGCACCAGGATCCGCTGGCACTCCTCGCAGCGGACCACGGTGTCCTCGGGCAGCGCCCGGATCTCGCCGATCTCGTGGGCGTCGAGAGTCAGCCGGCAGCCGCCGCACTGGCGGGCCCGCAGCTCGGCGGCACCCACACCGCCCTTGGCCTCGCGCAGCTTGTCGTAGAGCGCGAGCAGGTCGGCGGGCAGCCCCTCCGCCGCCGGGCGGCGCTCCGACTCCAGGCTGGCGAGCTCGGCGTCGAGCGCCTCCAGCTTCTCGTCGCGGGCGGCCGCCACGGCGGCGAGCCGCTCGTCGGCGGCGGCGACCTGCGCGGTGAACGACTCGAGGTCCTTCTCGGCGTCCTCGAGCCGGGCCATCACCTCCAGCTCCTCGTCCTCCAGCGTGGTGATCCGCCGCTGGAGCGACTCCAGCTCACCCTGCATGCGCTCGAGGTCCTTGGGGTTGCTGATCAGCCCCTTGTCCATCCGGTCCTGGTCCCGGGTGCGCCGGGTCCTGACCTGCTCGACGTCGGCGTCGACCTTCAGCTGCTCTGCGGTGAGGTCGTCGACCAGGATCTGCGCGTCCCGGCGCTGGGCATCGAACCCCGCCCGCGACTCCTGCAGCGCCGTGAGCTCCGCCAGCTCGGGCAGGGTCCGTCGTTGGTGTCGCAGCACGTCGACCCGGGCGTCGATCGCCTGCAGGTCGAGAAGGGCGAGCTGGGCGGCGGGATCGGCTTTCAGTGCAGCTCCTAGTGAGGGCCGTTCACGGGCGGGTCCACGGGTCCGTGGGGATCTCGCTGACCCGGGTCTCCACCGTATCGCCCTCAGCAGCGCCCCCGAGACCATCCAGTGCCTCGCGCACCCGCGCCTCCACCACCGGCAGCCAGGTCCACTCGGCGGCCCAGTGGGCGATGTCGACCAGCGCGGGCCCGTCCTTCTCCAGGAACTCGGTCGCCGGGTGGTGCCTCAGGTCGCTGGTGACATAGACGTCCGCGTCGGTCGCGAGCACCGCATCGAGCATGAAGTCGCCCGCACCGCCGCAGACCGCGACCCGGCGCACCGGCCGCCCCGGGTCGCCACCGACCCGCACTCCCCCGGCCGTCCGCGGCAGACGCTCGGCCACCAGGGCGGCGAACTCGCCCAGGGTCGTCGGCTCGACGTCGCCGATCCGGCCGGCGCCGGTGTGCCCTGGCGCCGCGGGGGCGAGCTCGACGACGTCGTACGCCGGCTCCTCGTAGGGGTGCGCGGCCAGCATCGCCGCCACCACCGCCGTACGCCGCGGGCGGGCCAGCACGACCTCGACCCGGACCTCGTCGACCACCTCGAGGCGACCGACCGCGCCGATCGTGGGGTTGGCCCCGTCGAGCGGCCGGAACCGGCCCTCACCGCCGGTGCTGAACGATGCCGAGTCGTAGTCGCCGATCGTGCCCGCCCCGGCGCCCGCGAGCGCCTCGCGCACCCGCTCCGCGTCAGACCTGGGGACGTAGGTCGTGAGCTTGTCCAGCGGCGCCGGGTCGCGCGGCAGGACGGGAGCCAGGTCCCGAAGGCCGAGGGTCGTCGCGAGCGCCTCGCTCACCCCGCCGACCGCCTGGTCGGCGTTGGTGTGCGCGGTCAGCAGCGCGCAGCCGGCGTCCAGGAGGGTGCCGAGGGTCCGGGCCTTGGGCGTCGTCCTGGCGATGCCATGGACCGGCTTGAGGAACAGCGGGTGGTGGACGACGAGCAGGTCTGCACCCCACTCGGCCGCCTCGCGGGCCACGGCGGGCGCCGGGTCGACCGCGAACAGCACCTTCCGGACCGGCTGGTCCGGGTCGCCCGACACCAGCCCGACGGCGTCCCAGGAGTCGGCGGTGCCCGGCGGGTACCAGCCGTGCAGCAGGTCGACGACGTCTGTCAACCGGGGCGGTGTGGGCACGCTCGGAGGGTAGCCGTCAGTTGACCTGGCGGTCGCGGCCCTCCCAGTAGGGCGCCCGCAGCTTGAACTTCTGCAGCTTGCCGGTCGCCGTCCGTGCCAGGAGCTCGCGGAACTCGATCGACGTCGGCGCCTTGTAGCCGGCCGCCTTCTCCTTGCACCAGGCGATCAGCTCGGCCTCGGTGACCTCGGCGCCCTCGGCCAGCACGACCAGCGCCTTGATCGTCTCGCCCCACTTCTCGCTCGGGACACCGATCACGGCCACCTCGGCGACCGCCGGGTGCGAGAAGAGCACGTCCTCGACCTCGATCGACGACACGTTCTCGCCGCCGGTGATGATGACGTCCTTCGTGCGGTCCATGATCGTCAGGTAGCCGTCGTCGCCGCTCTCGCCGCCGTCCCCGGTGTGGAACCAGCCATCGGCCAGGGCCCGCTCGGTCTCCTCGGGCTGCTCCCAGTAGCCCTCGAGGACGACGTTGGAGCGGGCCAGCACCTCGCCGCCCGGCGCCCCGTCCTCGCCGTCGACGCCCTCCGAGATCTTCAGGGTCACGCCGATGGCCGGCGCACCCGCCCGCACCAGCTTGGCGGCCCGCTCGTCGGCCGGCAGGTCGTCCCACTCCTGGCGCGTGCGGTTGACGGTGAGCAGGGGGGACGTCTCGGTGAGCCCGTAGATCTGGATGAACTCCCAGCCGAGCTCCTCCTGCACCCGGACCACGGTCTTCGTCGGTGGAGGCGCCCCGGCCATGATGATCCGGACCCGGTCGCGTCCCGGGATCTCGCCCTCCCAGGTCTGCGCGGCCTCGAGGACGGCGGCCGCGACGGCGGGGGCGGCGCACATGACGGTCACGCCGTGCTGCTCGACCCGGCGGAGGATCTCGGCCCCGTCGACCTTCCGCAGGATGATGTGCGGCACTCCGAGCCCGGTCATCGCGAACGGCATGCCCCAGCCGTTGGCGTGGAACTGCGGGAGCGTGTGCAGGTAGACGTCGCGGTCGGTCACCCCGGCGTGCAGGGCGAAGGTGACCGCGTTGGTCCAGATGTTGCGGTGGGTGATCTGCACGCCCTTCGGCCGGGCCGTGGTGCCGGAGGTGTAGTTGATGGTGGCGGTCGCGGTCTCGTCGGGCTCCCACGGTCGCGGGACCGCGCTCTCCGCGGCGTACAGCTCGTCGTCGTCGCCCAGCACGAACCTGTGCTCCGCCTCCACACCGCCGAGCTCCTTGTCGAGCTCGGGGTCGACGAAGAGCACCCGGGCTCCGGAGTGCCCGACGATGTAGCGCACCTCGTCCGGCCGGAGCCGGAAGTTGACCGGCACCAGCACCCGCCCGGAGCCGCAGACACCGAAGAACGACGTGAGGAGTCGCGCGCTGTTGTGGCTGACGACGGCGACCCGGTCACCGACCCCGATCCCGAGCTCGTCGAGCCTCGCGGCCTGGCGCTTGGCGAGAGCGCCCAGCTCGGCGTAGGTCGGGGTGCCGAGCGACGGGGCCGGCTGGTCCGGCTCGTCCACCACGCCCACGCGTTGGCCGTAGACCTGGACGGCGCGGTCGATGAAGTCGTTGACGCTGAAGGGCACGTGCACGGTCCCGAGCCTATGCCTGCGGGGTTGCTCCGAGGTTGCCCATCGGTCGCACAGCTGGTCCTTGGTCACGCGATGAGAGACCTCTCATGGCGGTCTCACCACTGACCCACGATCGGGCACCATGGTGGGGTCATGCGCACGCTCTGGAAGCTCGTCCTGCCCCTCGCACTCGTGCTGCCCCTGGGCGCGTTCGTGGTGGGATCCCTGGTCGCCTCCGCGGCCGACGACCAGCCGGTGCGCGACACGATCGTGATCCGGGAGAGCGACGCCACGCCGTCGCCGACCCCGTCCTCCGACCCGTCCAGCACGCCGAGCACCGGACCGACCCGCGACCCCGGTGAGACGCCCTCCAGCGACGACGGGGACGACGACAGCGACGACAGCGACGACGACGTCGACACGGTCGACCTCGAGCCCGACGACGTGGACGACGACTCCGGTCCCCAGGACGACTACGGCGACGACCACAGCGGTCCCGGGGGCGGCGGCGACGACCGGGACGACGACCGGGACGACGACCGGGACGACGACCGCGGCGACGACCGGGACGACGACCGCGACGACGACCGCGACGACGACCGGGACGACGACGGTGGCGGTCGTGACGACGATTGAGCGACTGAGGCTGCGCAGGGGCGCCGGACCACGACGGTCCGGCGCTTCGGTCCGTCTACGCATGACTGCGGCCGTTGCGCTGCTCACCATGCTCGCGCTCGCCGGGGCCGGCGCGATCGTCTACCTGATCGAGAAGGGCCGGGTCGACGACGCCAACCAGGCCACGATCGAGCAGGAGTTCGCCGAGTTCGCGACGCTTCAGGACAACGGGCTGGACGCCGAGACCCAGCAGCCGTTCGCCAGCGTGGAAGCGCTGATCACGGCGTACATGCGGCGCAACGTCCCCTCCCAGAACGAGCTGCTGGTCGGCTGGTGGCTGGACCAGCCCCAGGTCCAGCTGCCGGCCTGGGACCAGGTGACCAAGAACCCCGACTTCGTCTCCGCCGTCCGCCCCCTCGTGGCCAACAACGGCAGCACGACACTGGACAGCGAGTTCGGCACCTTGCTCATCGACGTCCAGGGTGTCCAGCAGGGCACGGAGCGCGGGGCCTTCGTGGTCGTCACCTTCCAGGACGACACCTACGCGGGCCTGCACGACACGATGCGGACGTTCGCGACCGTCTCGGCCCTCGCGCTGCTGCTGGTCACCGGTTTCGCCGCCTGGCAGTCCGGCCGCCTGCTCGCCCCGCTGCGGACGCTGCGGGAGACGGCCGACGAGATCACCGACACCGACCTGTCCCGGCGGCTGCCGGTGACCGGCAACGACGACATCACTGCGCTCACCCGCACCGTCAACGGGATGCTCGACCGTCTCGACGAGGCGTTCACCGGCCAGCGCCAGTTCCTCGACGACGCCGGGCACGAGCTCAAGACGCCGCTGACCGTGCTGCGCGGCCACCTCGAGCTGCTGGACGTCGGCAGCCCGGAGGAGATCGCCGAGACCCGCGACCTGCTGCTCGACGAGGTCGACCGGATGGCGCGCCTGGTCGGTGACCTCATCCTGCTCGCCAAGAGCGACCGCCCCGACTTCATCAGCCGCCGGCCTGTGGACCTGACCGGACTGACCGTCGACGTGCTCGCGAAGGCTCGCGCCCTGGGCGAGCGGCGCTGGTCGCTGGACGGGACCGCCAGCGTGACCGCGGAGGTGGACGAGCAGCGTCTCACCCAGGCGCTGCTCCAGCTGTGCGACAACGCCGTCAAGCACACCGACGCCGGGGACGAGATCGCGCTGGGCTCGTCCTACGACGGCAACAGCGCCAAGCTCTGGGTGCGCGACTCCGGGCCCGGCGTGCCGCCCGGCGACCGCGACCAGATCTTCGACCGCTTCGGCCGGAGCCGGGTGCCCGAGCACGACGAGGGCTTCGGGCTGGGACTGTCCATCGTCCGGGCGATCGCGCTGGCCCACGAGGGCACCGTGACCGTGACCGACGCGCAGCCGCACGGCGCCGTCTTCACGCTGGTCATCCCGATCGGATCCGCCGAGGAACAAGACGAGCCCGACGAGATCGATGAGATCGACGAGATCGACGAGGCCGAGGACACCACCACTCTCGCCTCGCGGGTCGAGGACAAGACCGAGGAGCTGCCCATATGGCACGGGTCCTGATCGTCGAGGACGAGGAGCGGATCGCCTCGTTCGTGGCCAAGGGCCTGCGCGCCGACGGCCACCTCACGACCGTGGTCGCGGACGGTCGCGAGGGCCTCGACCACGCCATGTCCGGCGACTTCGACCTGATGGTCCTCGACATCGGTCTCCCCTCGCTCGACGGGTTCGACGTGCTCGACCAGCTCCGTTCGCAGGGTTCCAAGCTGCCGGTCATCGTGCTGACCGCCCGCGACTCCGTCACCGACACTGTCAGCGCTCTCGAGGGTGGCGCGGACGACTACATGGCCAAGCCGTTCCGCTTCGCCGAGCTGTTGGCCCGCATCCACCTCCGGCTCCGGCAGCGCACCGACACCGGCGACGGCCGCGGTGACGTGCTCGAGGCCGGCGGCGTCAGCCTCGACGTACGCACCCGCCGGGCGACCGTCGGCAGCAAGGAGATCGACCTGTCGGCGCGCGAGTTCCGGCTGGCGGAGGTCCTGATGACCAACGCCGGCCAGGTCCTGTCCCGCGAGCAGCTGCTCGACCAGGTCTGGGGCTTCGACTTCGACCCCGGCTCCAACGTGGTCGACGTCTACGTCGGCTACCTGCGCAAGAAGTTCGGCGCCGCCACCATCGCCACCGTGCGCGGGATGGGCTATCGGTTCGCCAGCTGACCGGACTCGGGCCGTGTCCGACCTGGCTCAGTCGTCGATGACGGCCCGGCCCTGGGCGCGGAGCGCGTCGAGGCTGCCGAGCATCGCCTCGACCGCCTCAGGCGGGTGACCCTCCCAGTCATCGAGCTCCCGGATGACCCGGAGCGGGTCCCGTGTGCGGTACGACCTCGTCGGGTTGCCGGGGAACCGCTTGTTGGTGACGTTCGGGTCGTCCTCGAACGGGCCGAGTGGTTCGACGACGTAGATGTGGCCACGGTCGCTAAGTCCCGCGAGAGCACTCGCGAGCTGGGCACCCCAGGCGGCGGCGGGCATCACCCGCGAGCTGAAGTAGACGTGGTTCATCACCCGGCCCTCCTCGAAGTTGGAGCCGAACCCGGCCACGAGCTCGTCGCCCACCTCGAGCACGGCCTTGGTCCCGTGGAAGAACGGCCCCTCGACGTGGTCGTGGTGCTCATAGGTCACCGGTTCGTACGTCTCGTCGCTCTGATCCACGGCATCCATCCTGCCGGGGGCGACACGGGGGCCCGCTCACACCTCGAGCCGCATCACCCAGCGCCACTTGGCGATCCGGCGGTCGCGCACGAACCCGAGGCCGGCGTAGAGCGCCTCCGGCCCTGTGTGCAGGTAGGCGCCGCGCTGCGGCTTCCGCTCCGCGGTCTGCTCCGGGTAGGCCTCCACGAGGCCACCGCCGGCCGCCCGGATCTCCGCCAGGGCTCCCTCGACCGCGGCCCGGGCAACGCCGTGACCGCGGTGCTTGCTCCCGGTGAAGATGCAGCCGATCCGCCACCGCGGGAGCTCGACCAGGGACTTCTCGTACGCCGCCGCGTTCTTGATGTTGGGCAGCTCGGCCGGTGACCCGAACTGGCACCAGCCGACACAGGTGTCGCCGTCGTAGACCAGCACCTGGTGCACCGTGCCGCGCTCCGTGTGGGCTCGTTTCCGCTCCCGGTTGGCCTCGGGGCCGCCGCCCGAGAACCCCTCGGGATGGAAGCCCATGCACCAGCAGCCGCCCCAGACGCCGTTGTTGGCCTCGACCAGCCCGGCGAAGTCGTCCCACGTGTGCGGGGTCAGCAGCTTGGTCGTGTAGTCGGTGTCGAGGCCCACGCGGGGACGATAGCCAGGACGCCGACGGTCCGGACTCCGGGCGACGGGGAAACCGGATGCCGCACCAGGGCACGACCTGTGACAGTTCCACCATGCCGGAGCGGTCACCCCAGGAGCACGTCGATGCCCGGGTGCTGTCCTACTACGGCGCGGAGTTCGACGAGAGCGACCGTCTCGTCGGGCGCTCCGGCCAGGGGGCCCTGGAGCTCGAGCGGACGCAACAGATCGTGCGCGACCGGGTGGCTGCCGGGTCACGGATCATCGACATCGGTGGCGCCTCCGGCGTGCACGCGGCAGCCTTGGCGGGCCGGGGTGACCGGGTGCTGCTCATCGACCCGGTCCCCCGCCATGTCGAGGCGGCCGGCGCGCACGGGACCTTCACCGCCGTGCGTGGGGATGCCCGGTCACTCCCGGTCGGCGACCACGAGTTCGACGCCGCGCTGCTCCTGGGGCCGCTCTACCACCTGGTCCACCGAGCGGATCGGCTCCGCGCGTGGAGCGAGGCGATCAGGGTGGTCCGGCCCGGCGGCTGGGTGTTCGGTGCCGGGGTCTCGCGGCCCGCGGCCATGGCATGGGTCACCGTCATCGAGCCCTCGATCGCACGCGCCACCACGGGCGCCCCGGCCACCGGGTCCCCCATGCCCGAGAAGTGGCGGCGGATGATCGAGGACGGCGCCGGCGAGCTCGGCCCGGCCGGGTTCCCGGGTGGACACTTCCACCTGGCCGACGATCTCGAGCAGGAGGCGGTGGACGCTGGGCTGCGCGACGTCCGTACGGTGGGGCTGGAGGGCCCGGGCGCTCAGGCCATCGAGGTCAGCCGCTCCCACGACCCCCGCCTGGTGGCCGCCGCCAGGACGCTGGCGGCGGCCTACGAGTCGCAGCCAGGACTGCGGGACCTGAGCCCCCACCTCTTGGCGATGGGGCGCACACCTCAGGCGGTCGTCGAGGGCGCGTTCGGAGCCGAGTAGGCGAGGTTCTCCTCGGCCGGCATCAGGATCCACAGGACCGGGTAGATCAGCAGCTGGCTGCCCGGCACGACCATCAGGATCAGCACGAACAGCAGCCGCGAGATCCACGGCGTGAGACCGAACCGGCGGCCGAGGCCTGCGCAGACGCCTCCGAGGATCCGGCCGTCGCGCGGGCGGATGAGGCCCTGGTTGGCGAAGCTGGTGCGGACGTCGTTCATGGTGTTCCTCCGGTTGTCTGGCTGGTGGCTCCAGCATGCTCCGGCCACCCACGGCGCACCATCGGGATCAGCCCTGGTCCGACCCTGACCCGAGGGGGCGGACCTGGAGGGCTCAGCCGAAGGGAACGACGCCCCGGCACTTCTGGCCGGCGTAGGACGCCTTGAAGACCACCCGGTCGGTGCCGGCCAGGTCCTCGGTCCTGCGCTCGACGTCGAAGGAGCCGCTCGGTCCGCGGGGTCAGCGGGTGGTGAACCCGGCGAACCGGGCCTTGGGCTGTCGGGCCATGACCGGCTCGAGCGCCTCGGCCAGCTCGTGCGGCAGCGGTCGATCGGCGGGGTCGGGCTCGAGGGCGGCGAGGACGGCCTTCTGCACTTCGTGCGGTGTCGTCTCGGGCAGCTCGGACGGCGCCTCGACGAGCTGTGGATAGCGCAGCTCGCGGTCCCGAGCGCGGCGGTCGCCCTCGGGGAAGGGCTGGTAGCCGGCCACCGCGTGGAACAGGGTCGCGCCCAGGCCCCAGACGTCGCTCTCCGGTCCCGGACGACCCCGCTGTCCGGGCAGGCACTGCTCCGGGGCCATGTAGGCGTCGGTACCGATCTCGTGGTCGAGCGCGGCCGCGCTCTCGACGGTGCGGGCCACCGACAGGTCGATCAGACGCGCCGGGGCGCCCATGATGATGTTGCTGGGCTTGATGTCGAGGTGGGTCCAGCCCAGGCGGCGCAGGTAGTGCAGCGCGCCGGCGATCTCGATCGCCAGCGGGAGGTACTGCTGCTCGGGGAGGCGCCCGTGGCGCCGGATCAGGGACGACAGGCGGGGCCCGTCGATCTGCTCCAGCACCACGTGCGGGCGCTCCCCCTCGAGCTCATGACGCAGACCGCGGACCACGACCGGGTGGTTGACGGTCGCCAGCGCCTGCACCTCGCGGCGCAGCCCGCGCAGGCTGGACTCGTCGGACACCTGGTCGGGCCGGACGACCTTGACGACGACGGGGCCGTAGGTGATCTCGTCGAAGGCCAGGTAGGCCTCGTACGCCGAGCCGCCCCCGAGCCGCTTCACGGTGATGAGGTCGCGGGTGATCTCGTCACCCTGCTCGAAGCCCCAGCTGTTGTCGGTCGTGGTCATGAGCGTCGTCCTCGTCCCGGTCAGCGGCGGGTGTCGTTGCGCGAGCGGTCGTTGGTGCTGTTGGCGGAGCGGTCCCGGGTCTTGTCGCCGCCGTCCTTCGTCATGTCCTTGGTGAGGTCACCGCGGCTCTTGTCCCGGTCGCGGGACACGTCGGTCACCCGACTGTTGGTGTTGTCGGCCCGCGAGCGGCTGTCACCCGTGCCGGCCCCGGCGTGGCTGTTGGTGTTCGTGTTGGTCCCGTCGCCGTCACCGCCGCCGGTGTTCGTGTTCGTGTTGCCGTCGTCGTCATCGTCGTCACGGTCGACGGTCGTGACGACCTGTCCGCCGTTGTCGTCCCGCTTGTAGGCGCTGCCGCCGTCGGCGAGCGCTGGGGCGGTGAAGCCGATCAGGCCGGTGGTGGTCGCTCCGGCGATCGCCAGGGCGCTGAGGCGGAGTGCCTTGCTCATGATGGTTCCTCTCATCGGTGGGTTGACGAGAAGAACAGTGCCCCGGCGCCGTGAGCCCACCATGAGCCACCGATGAGAGCCCTCTCACCGGCGTGCGGCGCCGGGTCGGTGTCGGTGTGCTAGCGCCGCCAGGCGCGCAGCCGCGAGGCCGGCCCCTCGGTCGAGACCGGCGACTCCGACTGCTCCCAGACCCGGCGCCACTGCGCCACCGGCGGGCCGGACGGGTCGGGCGTCGAGCCGGCGGCGGCCCGTTGCCGGGACTCCCACCAGGTCGTCTTGTCCTCGTCGAGCAAGGAGGCCACGGCGGACTTGATCCGGGGCGCGAACTCGCGGACGCCCTCCCCGGGCCGCGCCCGGAGCGGCTCACCGAAGCGGATGGTGAGCTGGCGGCGCCCCTTGCTGGGCCAGTTCTGGCCACGCGGCATGGCGGCGAAGGTGCCACGGTGCGCGACCGGGACGACGGGGACGTCGTGCTCGAGCGCCAGGAACGCCGCACCCATCCGGAAGTTGCCCATCCAGCCGTCCTGGGAGCGGGTGCCCTCCGGGAAGATCACCAGGCTCCAGCCGTCGGCCAGCACCTCACCCGGCGTGGTCGCCATGGTGCCGCCGCGGCGGTCGATGGGGAACGTGTTGAAGATCAGCGAGGAGCCGACCGCCCGCCACCAGGTGTCGAAGAAGTAGTCAGCCGCCGCGGCGACAGCAGTCCTGCGGCGCCACTCGTCGGGGAGCGACAGCAGCACCAGCGGGGTGTCGAGGTGCGAGGCGTGGTTGGCCGCGAAGATGACCGGCCCGTCCACCCGGTCGAGCACGTCGAGGCCCTGCACGTCGGTGCGGACCTGCGAGCGGAACAGCGGCTCGAGCCCGCCCTTCTGGGCCACCTCGCGCGCGACCATCGCCGGCCTGCGCCGCGACCAGTCGCTGCGGAAGACCGTCGACTTCGAGGGCAGGACGTAGGGCTCCGCCGAGCGCGGCACCTGGCCGCGCCGCCCCCACCGCCAGCCCCGGGCGACCTGCTTGACGTCGGAGACGCCGTCCTTGATGAAGCTCACGCGCAGCTCACCGGACGTCCGCGAGCAGGTGCGGCGGGTTGTGCAGGTAGGTGATCGACGGCGACGTACCGACCGAGCCCGACGCCATCTCGAGCGCGTCCTGCAGCGTGGTCGCGGCCCGGACGCCCATCCGCGCAGCCGCCTTGCGGTCGCCACCGACCCAGATGACCTCCTCGAGGTGGTCCAGGGCGTGCGCGATCCAGTACCACATGTAGAACGGGTGGACGCCGTGGTAGGCGTGCGAGGTCCGGTAGAGGTGGATGTACCACGGGTCCTCGGCGAACTGCTGCTCGTACTTCTCCCCCACCACCGCCGGGTCGGTCGTCTCGGCGAGGACCTCCTCGTAGAAGTCGACGTAGGACGGGTGGTGCAGCTGGTTGAAGCCCTCGTCGAGCGGGTGGTAGAGGATCGCCGCCCCACCCTTCCGGACGACGGGCTGGCCGAGGTAGGAGTTGAAGTAGTAGCCCAGGCTCGCGCAGGCGGCGAGGATCGGGTTCATCGAGCTGTTGACGTTGTAGGGCCCGAGGTAGGGCACGCCCATCACGACGACGTCGGACTGTCCTTGGACCTCGACCCGGTGCTGCTCGTGAACCTTCGCCACGGTGATCTCGTGCACGGCCTCGACCTCGCCAGC
>SXGU01461662.1_pt1 | contig 29134 bp, 28 predicted proteins | sample 3174531 | NCBI WGS metagenome assembly SXGU01 (sample SAMN11356863, study PRJNA531348) | freshwater metagenome | isolation source: freshwater sample F1-140 | place: China: Fuxian Lake, Yuxi | collected 2017-12-25 | reverse complement strand
CACTTAATTTGGTATACCAGTCAGTTTATGGTTTTAGATCCGGGCGACATGATCAATACAGGCACACCACAAGGCGTCGGCAACGGCAAAAAACCGCCTAAATATTTAAAGGCTGGTGACCTTGTCGAACTTGGTATTTCCAGTCTCGGCGAGCAAAAACTACAGGTAATTCAATGCAGATAAAACCGTTTCGTTTTGGAATACAGGCGAGTTCCTGCCCTCACAATACAAAATGGGCTGAGTTTGCAAAAAAAGCTGAGGCGTCCGGCTACGACATAATAACGATGCCCGATCACTTCACCAATCAATACGCCCCAATCCCCGCCCTCATGTCAGCCGCCGATGCAACATCTAGTCTCCGTATCGGCATGCTTGTGTTGGACAACGACTTTCGCCACCCGGTTGTACTGGCGAAAGAATTAGCAACACTTGACATCTTGTCTGAAGGTCGACTAGAAATCGGAATAGGTGCAGGTTGGATGCCAAGTGACTACGAATTTTCGGGAATCATTTTTGAGAATCCATCTATACGGATCAATAAGTTAGAAGAGTCCATTGCCGTAATCAAGGCGTCATTCAAAGAAAAGAAGTTTGATTTTGATGGGAACTTCTTCAAGATAAAAAATTACGAAGGTTTTCCTAAACCAGTCCAATCCCCAATGCCTCCGCTATTGATGGGAGGTGGTGGCACAAAAATGCTGACGCTTGCGGTGAGAGAAGCAAATATCATAAGTATTGCGAACACCAAGACCAAAGATTTTGGCGAAGATGTAATCGGAAGAATGAGCTCTATAGCAAAATCAGCAACAGAGTTGACCAAATTTGAAGAAAAAACAATTCCAAAGAAATCTATTCATTCACTAAGCAAAAGTGCCGTCGATGAAAAAATTAGCAAAATTTGTTTATTGGCAGGGGAAAAAATTCAGGATATAGAATTAAATATTCGTCCATTTATGATTAATATAACGAAGAATGTTAATAGTGCGGTTGCAAATCTTGCTGTTCGCCTTGGTGAGGAAGCGCAAGATGTTCTAGACAACCCATTTGCACTGATCGGACCACCAGAAAAACTAATTGATGACTTGCTTCAGCGGAGGGATCATTGGGGAATTTCGTATGTCACTGTTGGCCTTGACGACATAGATACTTTTGCTCCAGTTGTATCACATCTAAGGGGAACTTAAGTACATTCATGACAAGGTTTTTCATCTCAAATTGCTCCCTAGACGAAGTGACGACGAATCTTTCGAAATACGGAAATAGTTGCATAATTCTTGCCGGTGGCACTGATGTGATGATTCAAAATCGTCGAGGCGAGATTAAAACTGATCGATTTTTGCACGTAGAAAATATCGCCAGTCTTAAAAAAATCACAATTGATGACAGGATCCACATAGGAGCAATTACAAATCATATAACGATTGCACAGTCAGAATTAATTAAGCAATTCATCCCTAGTTTGGCCATGGCGTCGGCGACTATTGGAGGCTGGCAAACTCAAGTGGCTGGAACTCTAGGTGGAAATATATGTAATGCCTCTCCAGCGGCCGATACGATTCCTGCTCTCCTGGTTGCAAACGCAGTTGTCTCACTGGGGTCGCTTGGCAAAGTTCGGAAAGTACGAATTGAAGATTTTATTTTAAGTCGCCGAAAAACGCAGCGACTAGAAGATGAAATTGTTACCGAGATTTCTCTTGAGTCTTTACCAGAAAATTCATTTGAGCGTTATTGTAAAGTAGGTTCACGTAGTTCGATGGAGGTAGCTCTCTCAGGCATTGCTGTAAGAATCACTTTCAACTCGCTCGGGGATGTATCAAACGCAGCAATTGCTGTCTGTGCAGTCGGCCCCAAGCCTTTTAGGTCTCGATCTGCTGAAACCGAGCTAATAGGGTCGAAATTAGATGACGAAGATATCTCAAATGCTGCTTCTAAATTGTCAGATGAAGTTCAGCCTTTAGACGACTTCCGCGCCTCGGCAAGATATCGCAAGCAGGTGACTCACTCGATGTTGGTAAAAATTCTGAAAGATTTCAAATATCAACAAAAACTAAAGGCAGCACAATGAAACCTTTCATCAATGTGAATAATACAGATTTTGCTTTGGAGATTGGAGCAGAAGTGACACTGCTTGATTTTCTTCGCGAAAACTTGGGCCTTACCGGCACGAAAGAAGGCTGCGCTGAAGGAGAATGTGGCGCCTGCACCGTATTACGAGATGGTGATCCGATTGATTCGTGTATCGTGGCGGCCCACGCATGTACAGGTACCAAAATTACAACAATTGAAGGAATTGCCGACTCGGCAGAAAATCTTTCTGCCATTCAAAGATCATTGATCGACTCCGGCGGAATTCAATGCGGATTCTGCACTCCTGGATTTATCATGGTTTTGACGGCGCTACTAAAAGAAAATAAAACACCAAGTGAAGACGACATTCGATTGGCTCTGGCTGGAAATATATGCCGATGCACTGGGTACGAGCAAATAGTCGATGCTGCAATAAATCTTGTGAGGCCCAGACAATGAATTCAATTGGGGTAAATCACCTGAGGAGCGACGCTGAAATCAAAGTACTGGGTGAAGCAAGATACACAACTGATTTGAATTTTAAAGACATGTTGTTCGGCGCGATCTTCCGGAGCCCGGTAGCTGCAGGAAAGATCACAAGCATCGATACCTCCCGTGCCGAAGCTGCAGACGGAGTTATCAAAGTAATTACTTCTAAAGACGCACCATCGCATCGGCATGGATTGGTAGTAGCAGATCAAAGGATTTTTGCAAGCGATGAAATCACTTATGCAGGTGAACCGATTGCTGCGATCGCCGCAAATACGTTGGCTCAGGCTCGTGCAGCACTTAAACTAATCAAACTCAACATTGAACCTGTTACACCAGTAGTTGACCTATTGGATGCAATAAATCCAAAAACGCGGGTCGTACATCGTGATTGGAAGACATTTGTATCACCAGATGAACTTTACAGATTCAACAACATTGTCGGAAAAATGGTTTATGAGGACGATGCCTTTGACGAGGCGCTAGAAAGTGCGGACTTGATTATTGAAAATGAGTTCAAGGCTGGACGACAGTATCAGGCGTATATGGAGCCAAAAGGTGTGGTGGCTATCTACGAAGATCAAAGATTTATAGTCCATATATCTCATCAATTTCCATTTAATGTGCGAGATCGACTTGCACAAGCCCTGAACATTAAGCGATCAGTAATCCGCGTAATCGGGCATCATATTGGTGGCGGATTTGGTGCAAAACTTGATCTCGGAATAGAACCCTACGCATGTATTCTCGCCAAGTTGACTAAAAGGCCAGTCAAAATTATTCAAAGTCGTTCTGAAGATATGGCAACTTGTCCAGTTAGAGAAAACGCAATCGTGCGTTTACGGTCAGGAGTTACAAAGAGCGGCGAAATAATCGCGACCGAGATGGATGTAATTATGGATGCTGGTGCAGCTGCAGGCGACACCCCATTTTTGAGTTCAATACCACTTTTTCTTGCGGGTGCACCATACCGACCCGGAGTCGCTCGTGTTCGTTGCCGAGTTGTGTATACAAATACACCTTCAACAGGCGCGTTTCGCGGTGTTAGTGGCACGTATCTAAACTTTGCAATTGAGCGTCAAATGGACGAGATCGCAATCGCAATAAAGATGGATCGAAGAGAATTGAGGCTCAAAAATCTCATTCAGAATAATGATAAATTTTTGAATGGACAATCGTTACCAGATGCATCGATTCTTCGCGAGGCATTTTCATTAGTTGAGACGAAAGCGTCCTGGGACAAATTCGGCGTTAAAAAACTGCGCGGTGTAGGGATTGCTTCGGTTGTTTGGCTGACAAATCCACTACCTGGTTCTGCATTCTTGAAACTCAACGAAGATGGCGCCATTAATGTAATTACGGCGGCAACAGAAAATGGATCTGGTGCGGTTGCTATGGGGCTTAGGCAGATAGCTGCGAGCGAGTTTGGAATTACGCCAGATTCAATAATAATTTCAATGCCAGATACAGACACTGCTGGATATGACTCAGGATCGCAAGGCTCACGCACAACTCAAATTGTTGGACGGGCAATTCAGGAAGCCTCAAACGAATTAAAAGAAAAAATCTTTGCTATTGCATCGCAAATTTTAGAGGCCCAAATTAAGGATCTTGAGCTAGTTGATGGATCGGTTGGAGTTATTGGAGTTCCATCGTCGAGATTATCATTGGCAACAATTGCCTTACATGCGCAAACCATAACAGGCCCACTAATGGCATCGGGTGCCTATATGACACCAGAACCAATGTTTGATAAAACTTGTGCATCGGGATTGTTGTTTTCTACATTCCCGACCCCCACTTATCATGTCCATTTGGCAGAAGTCGAAGTTGATCCTGTTACAGGTAATACAAAAATTTTGAAATATGTCGTAGCTCAAGAAGTAGGCAGGGCAATAAACCCAAACGCAATATTTGGTCAAATCAGAGGTGCGGTAGCGCAAGGAATCGGATACACGCTTTTCGAAAACCTTGATATTGGGATAGACGGACAATACCTCCAAAAAACACTCGAGGCTTACCGATTACCGATCGCTGCAGATATACCCAAGGTTGAAATTATTCTCCTTGAACATCCCGACCAATTGGGACCTTATGGAGCAAAAGGTGTGGCCGAACCTCCTATCGTTCCTGTAGCCGGGGCAATAGTTAATGCAATATCAAACGCGATCAACTGGCCGATCAATTCGATCCCGGTGCGCCCAATCAACGTACTAGACGGCATTCGAAAATCTGAAGCAGTTAATGCAACCAAATAGAGAACTTAGATGGGCATAAGAATCGGAGTTGACGTCGGAGGAACTAATACTGATGCAGCGGCATTCTCAAATAATCAGCTAGTAGCAGTTGCAAAATCTCCAACGACTCAAGATGTAACTGCTGGAGTCACAAATGCGATCCAAGAAATAATTAAATTTGGAAAACTTAATTCAAAGCAAATTTCAGCTGTGATGGTTGGAACTACTCACTTTGTCAATGCACTTATTGAATCTCAATATTTGCTTCCAACTGCGGTGATCCGATTATGTGGAAAAACCACTCAGGCGATACTCCCATTTAGAGATTGGCCTTTCAACCTTCGAAAAGCAATCCAAGCCGACACCTTCTTATTGGATGGTGGCCATGAGTTTGATGGAAGGACAATAAGCGCGTTAAGCCAAAAGCAAGTTGACGACACTATTAATAAGATAATCAAATCTGGAATTACCACGGTTGCGATATCCTCGGTATTCGCTCCACTTGATAATTCTCACGAAACATACGTCGCGCAACGTGTCTCCGAACTTGCGCCGAACATTTCAGTAAGTATCTCCTCAGAAATAGGCAGAATAGGCTTACTTGAGCGAGAAAATGCGACAATTTTAAATGCATGTCTAAGAGACGTCGCGGACAAAATTATAACTGCACTTGAGAGGTCCATCAAAGAACTTGGCATCGATTGCCAATTATTTATTTCTCAAAATGATGGGACCTTAATGAGTGCTGCGCACGCCAATCGATATCCGATCACAACTTTTGCATCTGGACCAACTAATTCAATGAGAGGAGCCGCCTACTTATCTGGCAAAGCCGATTGCGCCGTGATAGATATTGGTGGAACCACTACAGATATTGGTATTTTGCGAGCAGGTTATCCACGCGAAGCTTCATCCATCGTAAATGTCAATGGAGTCAGGACAAATTTTCGAATGCCAGATATAACATCAATTGGTCTCGGTGGTGGAAGTATCGTCAGAAACACAAACGGACTTACAATCGGACCTGACTCAGTCGGATACAAAATCCGCTCCGAAGCTCTGATTTTTGGCGGAGGAACTCTAACGACAACTGACCTAGCGGTTGCTTCAGGTCGCAGCGGTATCGGCGACCCAAGTAAAGTTAAACATCTCGATCCAGGACTGGTTCGCGACGCACTTGAATTGATTCAAGAGACAATTGGCCAAGCACTCGAAACTATGGTGACATCTTCTGAACCAATCCCTGTCGTATTAGTTGGTGGTGGACACCTAATTTGTGGACAGGAAATCAAAAATACGAGATCGGTGACCAGACCAACCAATCTAGATGTCGCAAATGCTGTTGGGGCAGCTATTTCTCAAGTTGGAACCCAAATTGATCAAATTATTTCGATAACACCAAGCACTCGAGAATCTGCGATTGAAGCGCTCCGAAAGGAGGCAATTGCGCGTTGCGAAAGTGCTGGGGCGTTAATCGAGAGTATTGAAATTATTAATATCGAGGAAGTACCTTTGGCATATCTACCTATAGGAAGTGTTCGCATGCGAATGCGAGCGGTTGGAAACCTGGATTTCTCAAAAGACTTAAACAAGATAATATGAAAATAATTGATTTAGAATTTGTTGAAAATTTAGCAATCGGTGCCTCACTTTTAGGTGCCGGTGGGGGCGGTGACCCATATATAGGTAAACTCCTCGCATCTTGGGCAATTGAAACTTATGGAGAACCAAGATTATTTGATCTTTCAGAGGTTCCCGAAGATGCAGTATGTGTTATGTCAGCAAGTATGGGAGCTCCGACCGTAGCTGTTGAACGACTTCCTGGGGGAGATGAGCTTCATATTGCGATACTTTCCCTGCAGCACTACATCGGCAAACGGATAACCCACCTAGTGGGACTTGAAATTGGCGGTATGAACTCAATGCTTCCAATTGCATCTGCCGCGCGAACCCAACTACCTCTTGTCGATTGCGATGCAATGGGGCGAGCATTTCCTGAGCTCCAGATGTGTACGCCATCACTATTTGGCAAAAGTGCGACGCCAATGGTGCTTGCAGACGAGAGCGGGAATACTGTAGTTATTGATTCAAATAGCAATCTAAAGACTGAAAAAATGGCTCGGCAAATAACCGTAGAGATGGGCGCAGTTTCATACATCGCCCTTTACCCACTTTCCGGAAAGGAGCTGAAAGAGACAATGATCCCTGGCACGATAAGTTTTGCGAGAGATATTGGTTATGAAATTTCAAAATCTAGAGCGAACAGGGTCGACGTCTTAAATTCGTTACTTAAGATTACGAATGGTGTACTCCTTTTTGAAGGCAAGATAACTGATGTTGATCGTAAAACTCACGATGGTTTCGCTCGTGGCACAGTAGAACTGGCTGGATTCGGTGACTATACAGACTCAAAGTTGAGGGTAATTTTTCAGAATGAAAACTTAATCGCAGAACTAAATAATCGAGTAATAGCCACAGTACCTGATTTGATTTGCTTAGTAGAGCCAAGTACATGTCGGACGATAACAACTGAAGAATTAAGATACGGCTTGAGAACTATTGTTATTGGGATCCCATGTGATTCTCGATGGAGAACTGAACGTGGCCTTCAATTAGTGGGCCCGAATTACTTTGGTTACGACATCAAATTCACTCCAGTAGAAAAGTAGGTAACAACTTGTCAAATAAATCATTATCGGGCCGTACGGCATTAGTGACTGGATCATCAAGAAATTTAGGATCTGAGTTTGCTATGGGTCTAGCTAGTCGCGGTGCGCGGGTAGTAATTACTCATAAAAATTCAGCAGGTGATGCAAATTTACTACTTAAAAAACTTTTTAACTTGAATGGCCTAAATAATATTGCCGTACACGGAGATCTTTCCGAAATTTCCAGGGCAGAAGAACTAGTTTCAAAGGCGCTAGATGAAGTTCAAAGTATCGACATTTTAGTTAATAATCTTGGACCTTTCATAATCAAGCCTTTTGTTGAATTAAGTAGTACCGAATTTCAGTATTACTGGAATACAAATCTTGGTGCTGCCTTTGCATGCTCAAAGACTGTGGCTCCATCAATGCGTTCAAAGCATTGGGGACGCATAATTAATGTCTCCGCAGGGTCTGCATTCATACGTAATCATTCAATCTATTCACTTGCAAAATCGGCACTAATCACACTCACCGAGTCGCTTGCAGTTGAATTAGGTCCAGACATAACCGTAAACGCAATTGCGCCTGGACAAATATTTGAAAGCGCCGAAGAGATGAGTTCGTTTGATCCAAAGTTTAATGAAACCGCACTTGCACAAACTCCACTAGGAAGATTTCCAACAAGGCGCGAAGTATCTGATATCGCAATCGGTTTATGTGAAAGCTCATTTGATATTGTTACGGGAGTGACCATCCCAATTGATGGTGGCTGGCGACTACGTAGTTCATAATCTAATATTCACATAAAAGGAGGGCCGATGAAAACTCAATCAGAATATAATCTCGAAATCAAAGCGACCATTGAAGGGCTTTACGAAAGTTTCCGCCAAAAAGACCACGACGGAATGATCTCATCCATGACAGATGACGTGTGGATTAGATTTCTCGGTCAAGCCGATTTTAAAGGAATCAAATTGGCCTCAGAGTTTTTCAAAAAAAGTAATGCGCTACTTGATGATCTAGTTTTCGAAATAACAGATACTGTTATTGAATCCCCCTACGCTGCGGTAATTTGGAACGAAACTGCACGAACCAAAAGTGGCCAAATTTGGACTAATCACGGGGTTGACGTTTTTATGGTCAAAGATTCCAAAATAAAGTTCTTGCACGAAAATAATGACCTAAGCGTGCACTATCTTCACTTTCCACCAGCATAAACAAATTTTAATTTCTGAATAATTCCCCTCATCGGGTAGGTAGCAAGTGCATAGATTTACCTATGAGTTTGATTATCTGGTCTGCATTTCCTGCGGAAGTTGGAAATAGCACGACACTGTCTGCTCCACCATCGGTTAGTGCCCAAATTTTCGCAATTACATCTTCTGGAGTACCAGAAACAGTTAGGTCTTCAACCCATGATTCGGGCATCTGTTCTTGGAGTGCAGATGCGCCATCACCACTTTGCAATATTTGCTTGATTTCTTCTGAAATTCCAGCGGCTTCCGTGAGCGAATCTCCCCCACCTGCTGCAAGATAAAAAGACAAGGTTCGCCTTGCTTCCAGACGTGCTATTCTCCGATTTATATTTATAGCACAAATTGCAAACTGAGTGACTTCGTGGTGTCCCAATCTTCCAGCTCGTTCCATTCCAATACTTACTTGAACTTTTGCCCACGATAAGTATTGCAGCCCAGAACAAACCGAAAGGATCGTACCGTCCGAAATTTCTCCTGAAAGCTGAAGCATCTTAGGCCCTGAAACACCAACCCGAATACTTAGCGGTGCTTGAACCGGATATTCAAGACGCACTTTGTCGAAATAGAAATCTCCTATTGAACTAAGAGTTTGACCGGCAGAGAGATCACGAAGAGCATTCACGCAAGTCCGAATGGTTCCGATTGGCGAATTCGGAGATAGCCCTATCTGCTTAATCCACGCTGGCACACCAAGACCGATTCCTGGTATAAAGCGTCCCGGAAAAGCCCTGGCGGTGGTTGTCACTTCCATCGCCAATAGCGCCGGATGTCTTACTACTGCAGAAACAATTCCAAGACCTACCACGATATTGGTAGTACTTGCTAATGCAATATTCGCTCCAGCTATTCCGCCGGTGAAAAACATATCTTCTGCAATCCATAACTCACCAAAACCAGCGATTTCAGCATCACGCGCCAGCGAAGAAATACTTTCAGGTGAGATTGCGCTGCCTAAAAGTAATCCAACCCTACTACTCACAATTACAGTTGGTCCATAAGATACTGCTATTATATATTGATCAGGCGAAATATCAAGGTTAAATGTTAGGTATATGTTAAAAATTACCGCAACTACAATAATTTCAAGCGTTGTAGAAATACTTAATAAAAAAACTGTGTCGTATATTGATAATTTTGTAAGCCAAGAAATAGAATATTGGGACCCCTCAATTGGCAAAATTATTGGAATCGGTGAATTAAATAAGAAACTTGTTGCGTTTTGGATCAATCACCCGAAATGCGTAATCACTATTGATGTAATCGTTGATAAAAAGGACTTAGTGGTAGCCGAATTAAGTTTTCCTGGTTATGAAATTGACGAACAAAAATCCTTGATATTTTCCACGGTGGTGTGCACCCTTGATAGCGACAAGATTATAAAAATCAAAAACTATTTTGACCCGCATAGTTAAACGCTAAAAAAATTATTTGACTGCAAAACATTCAACATGATGGCCATGAGTGACTTCAATAAGTTTTGGCATTTCTACTCTGCAACGCTCATGGACAAGAGGACACCTATTTTGCAATGAGCAGCCGAACGGCACAGCCCTAGCACTAGGTGTTTCACCAATCAGCGTGATTTTTTTGGGTCTCGCACTACCCCCAACCTTTGGTGCCGCTGATAGCAACGCTTTCGTGTACGGATGTAGGGTATTTTGGAATAACTGCTCGGCTGTAGCCAATTCAACTATACGACCTAAATACATAACTCCAATACGGCTCGAAATCGATCTCACCAGCGTTAGGTCGTGAGTAATGAACAAGAATGAGACTCCAGACTCTCTTTGCACACTAAGTAGTAGATCAATAATAACTGCATGGATCGTCTTGTCAAGACTCGCAGTCGGCTCGTCTAAAACTATAAGTTCTGGTTGACTTGCCAAAGCCCGTGCTATCGCAACTCTCTGCAATTGCCCGCCACTCATCTGTGACGGCTTCCGTTTAAAATATTTATCTTCAAGATCAACACTGTTCAGTGAGGCTCTGGCGTGCTCAACAGCTTCTGACTTTTCTAGTTTCTTGAGAAGCCTGAATGGTTCGGCGACCTGAAGGCCAACTGAAAATTGACGATTCAATGACTGTATTGGATTCTGGAACACCATCTGAATTCGTCCCAAAGCGTGCATTCGATTCTCGCGCCGTGAGATGTCTACACCTTCAAAAAAAATTTCACCCGATGTTGGCTGAATCAATCCCGCGACCATACGCCCCAAAGTCGTTTTGCCACTACCAGATTCGCCGACCAAACCGACTGTCTCACCTTTTTCGATTCGTAAATCAACTCCACGTATAACCGTTGAGAGGTTTCTTCTTGACCCAAAGTTCTTAATTAGTTCTTTTACCTCAATTAATGCCACATTTACCGCCTAATTAGTTTTGTCATTAACTAAATGACAAGAGACATAATGTGCCATATTGAACTTCTGAAGTTTCGGCGTCTCAGCACAGAATTCGATGGCCTCCGGACATCGATGAGCAAACCGACAGCCGTTCGAAAAGTAATCTGGACCACGGTCTACAACTTTTGGTTTAGCTATTGAGGTGACTGAACTTATCAACAACTTTGTATAAGGATGTAAAGACTTTTCAAATAATTGATCTCGTGTAGTGAATTCCATTAGTTGGCCACGGTATAAGACAGCGACATATCCACAAAGTTCTGAAATTGCTGCGAGATCATGACTTATGAATATCACCGAACAACCAGTCTCGTCTCGAACTTTTCGTATCAAGTCAAATATTTGAGCTTGAATAGTAACGTCAAGACCAGTTGTTGGCTCATCAGCAATAAGAATTCGAGGCCGACAGGCCAAAGCCATAGCTATGACGACGCGCTGACACATTCCGCCCGATAACTGATGAGGATACTTTTTCGAAATTTGTTCGGGATCAGGTAGTCCGACATCTGATAAAAACTCAAGACTCTTTGACTTGGCGTCCTTCTTGCTTAACTTCTGATTAATACTAAGAGACCGTTCAACTTGTGAGCCGATTCGCATCGTTGGATTCAAGGCGTTCTTTGGGTTTTGAAAAACCATCGCGAGTTGACTTGCGGTTCGCTCGACCGTTTTTGGCTTATCGGTAATTAACTCCTGTCCGTCTACTTTTACACTTCCCGATGAAATTTGCAGAGGTTTTGGTAAAAGCCCCATCAACGCTAGGGAAAGCATTGTCTTCCCAGAACCAGATTCGCCGACAAGACCAACGATCTCACCCTCGCCAACCGAAAAGCAAACATTTTTTAGAATACTGTCGTTTTGGTCTCCGATTCCAACGGAGAGCCCGTCGACACAAAGCACATCAGATCGTTTCTTCACTGAGTTGATCCCCAATCAAATGAAACGCTAAAGATGCGATCACTATTAGAGCACCCGGCGCGAGTGAAGTCCACCAGAACCCTGTTGCAATGTCATTTGCTCCCTCAGCAACCATCACGCCCCACTCTGCAGTTGGCGGTCGAATCCCTACTCCTAAAAAAGCCAACCCTGCTACCGTATTTATGCTCCAACCGGCAACCAGGGTCGCCTGGACCATCGATGACCCGATCGCGTTTGGAAGAATGTGAAAAAAAGCTAACCGAGTAGGGCTATTCCCTACCAACTTCGCAGCATAGACATAATCAAGTTCACGCTGTAAAAGAACTTCTGACCGAATGAGTCGAACAAAATAGGGTATGAATCCGACAGTCACTGCGATACTAACTTTCAAGACTGAGTCACCTATGACAGCAACAAGAACTAATGCTAAAACAAATCCAGGAAAGGCCAAGATTAGATCAGTTGATCGCATTATCACCTCGTCGACTCGACCCCCTACCACACCCGCAATGATGCCAAAAATAACTCCAAAAACCATTGATACAAAAGCGATTGACAAGCCAATGGCTATATCCATTCGTGCAGCACTAACGCACCGCGAAAATATGTCTCTCCCAAATTTGTCAGTGCCAAAAAAAAATCTCAGCGATGGCGGTTGAAATGCAATAGATACTTCGGTAGCAAGGGGGTCACGTAAAAAAATTGGTAACACAATCGCTGAGAATATCAAAATCAACAAAATAGCGAAACCTGTGAGCAACACTGGTTGTGAACGTACTTTGGTTACAACGACTTTTGAGATTGTCTGAGTCTGCATTAAATCTCGTGCTCGTTTCCCAGCCGCACCCTCGGATCAATCAACATATAAATAAAATCAATAACAAGATTCATCAGCACATACAGAATTCCAATCAGAAGCACAAACCCTTGAATCGCATCAATATCGCTATTCTGAATCGCAACATAAGCATAGCGACCAACGCCCGGCCACGAAAAAAGAAATTCAATAATTACATTTCCGCCAAGCATATATCCGAATACTATTCCAATGGTCGTGACAATAGGTATCGCCGCATTTCTGAACACATCACGCCAAATGAGCTGAACTGATGACACACCAATTGATTTTGCAGTTCGAATATGCTCCATATTCAATGTATTCAAAACGGCAATTCTCGTGATTTTGATAATCGGCGCCGACAAAACGAAGGCAAGAGTTATCACTGGAAGTGCTAAATATTTGAGTGCTTCACCAAAAACGTCAAATCTCCGATTCAAAACAGCATCAATTGTGATGAATCCAGTCTTACTTTCCGGCAAAGCTTGTCCAATCGGCATTCGCCCGACTGGGCCTGGCGCCCACCCAAGCTTGTAAAAAAACAAATAAATCAGCAGGATACCTAGCCAGAATAACGCCATTGACGAACCGAGTACGGAAAAAACCCGAATCAATTGGTCCGTAAACTTACCTCTGTTGATCGCAGCAATTGCACCTAATGGCAAGCCAAAAAGGCTGGCTAAAGTCACCGAGTAAAACGCAAGCTCAAGAGATGCTGGTAGACGCTCAAAGAGCTCCTTAGTCACATTCTCCCCAGTACGCATCGAAACACCAAATTTACCGTGGGCTAGATCATTCAAGTAAGAACGAAACTGCTGTAACAGTGACTGGTCTAATCCATAATCTCTGCGAATCTGCTCTATTCTTTCAGCTGAAGCATATGGGCCAGCTCGCAATGCGGCTCCATCGCCTGGCAAAACTCTGATCACGAGAAAAACTACTACCACAACACCTATGATCACTAGTAACGCGGTTGCGACGCGACGAGCAAGAAAGCCCCACATTAGAAAAAAGTAAAATTTCTAATGTGGGGTACTTCCATTGCTCAAGTTCTAGCAGTTTTTACCGTTCAATTTAGCAAAACCCGCGACGAGCGTGTAGTCGCGGTCTACGCCAGTGACGCAGGATCTGACCACCACCGTTCGGTCAGCCGACCAGAGAGGCGCCCATGGTGCCTGATCAAGGAATATCTTCTGGGCCTTTGATGATGCCGTTTGGCGGACAGTCTTATCGGTTGAGAAAATTCCCTCTTCGATTAGTTTGTCGTATTCCTTATCACAGAAACGTGCGTAGTTAACAAATGAACCGCAACTAGACAAAAATTTCATTTGATAGAAGGGATCCTCACCCCACGAAGACCAGTCGCCGATCTGGAGAGGCAACTCATTTGCATTTTGTTTCGTAGCGTAGTCTCCATCAGGCAGGATCTGAACTTCTACGTTCACACCAATTGACCTCAATCCATCTTGAATTAGAACAGCTGCAGCTTGATCATCTTGTCGTGACTCTCTAACTGCAAGTGGAATCATTAGTTTGGACACATCAACTTTTGATTCAGCGAGCTTCTTCTTCGCTAATTCTATATCAGTTTTGTATCCCGAGCCGACCGACGCATCATAGGTTTCCATCGATGTTGACACAACTCCATTTGCCGGCGCAGCAAAACCATACATAACGCCACTGATGATTCCTTCATAAGGAACTGCGTACAGCACAGCCTGTCTAAATGCTTTATTGTCAAATGGTTTCACTCCTACATTCATTGCCAACCAGTTGACCCCACTGGATACTGATTTGTAGACCTTGACGTTTGGGTCATTGGTAAGATCCAGAACCATTTTTGGCGGCAAACCATCAGCTAAATCAATCTCACCTTTTTGCACTAACAGCGACCGCTGTGTCGCATCAGGCACAGCTAATACTGTGACTTTTGTGTTCTGCACATTTGCCGCATCCCAATATCCGGGGTTCGGTACAAGGACTATCCCATTTTCAGGATCATATTTTTCAATCATGTAAGGTCCGCTACCCGCGGCATTGGTTTCAAAATACTTGAACGACCACTCGTCATCGGCAGTCTTATTTGCTTCGGCAACATCTTTGTTGATCGCGCCAAAAACTTGAAACGTCATGAATCTCTCAAAAAGCGGGCTCTGCACCTTAGTTGTGATTTCTAATGTTAAATCATCTATAACTTTGATTTGATCCACTGAATCAACCCCAATAAAAGGAAGCAACAACCCGATATAGCCAGGACCCTTAATCGATCTATCAAATGTGTATTTATAGTCGGCCGCTGTGACTTGACTTCCATCCGAGAAATTTGCTTCTGGACGCAACTTGAATGTTGCGACGTATCCACCATCAGGTGAAACTGTAACCGAATAAGATTCGGCACCTGCGCCCTCATGTTCGAGCAAACCAACCAAAAGACCGTCATCTCTCGTCTCAAACTTCTGACGCAGTAAGGGTTCATAAATTGACTTTGTAATTGAATACGCAGCAGTTGACCTAAACGCGTGCAACTCAATCATGTTGGTCGTATCACTCAGTGCCACAACCAGTTCCGTTGATGCAGCGACTACTGTTGTATCGTCGGGTACATTCGTATCACCACTGTCACTCGATGGCGAACTACTGGAGCACGCCCCAATTGCCATGACTAAGACGATCGCGGCACACAACTGTCCAATTTTCCGATTCCTTTTATTCATAAGCCCTCCAATAGATAGTTAGATTTGAATAACATTCGGACTTTAGGTATTCGTTACCCATGAGTCAATGGGCTAACTGACTAATTAAAAGTCTTTTTTGTGCATTATCACAGACCAAACTGATCCTTATAGTCGCGCTATATAATAGATACACCTCAACTATTCGCTATTTTGGCCTAACTCCAGTATTCGTGACCCGCAATGGCGAAATTCCCGGGCCCTTACCCAGCCCTCGAGAATTTGGTGTCCCACCAGATGATGGACGAACTTCATCACCGTCTGGCATTGGAGAACAATGAAAATGCCACATTTTCCACACAGGGTTGCCTAATCCATCATTACGTTGATAGACCTCGGTGGCTCGTAAGCGGAAATTGTCATAATTACCATCCTTGACTGACCATGTCGCTGATCCAGTTCCGGACGACCCAATTGCCCGAAGTGGAAATACCCCTTCACATGCGATGTATGCAAGGTCTCCAGAAACCGTCAGCCGCATAATTTCAATATCCGGAAACATCACAATGTCTAATTCCTTTTGGTAGTGCTCCCAGAGTTTGACCTTCTCCTTTATCCCAAAATAAGGATGTCCATTTAGGTTGAACATGAGATAGGACTCATCACCAACTGGAAAAACTGGCTCCATAAGTGGGATAACGAGCTGATGGTTTGCTTCCCACCAGTTTTTGTGCAACTCAAGAATAGCCTTCCTGTCTTCTTCCTTGCCTGACATATCATCTCCCTCTTGGCTTGTTTTGAAAATATATTCACAACTTTTAGCTGAGTCAACTTCTTAAATTTTAATTGTGCATGACATCCAATACCATTCGTCCCTCCATTCCTTGATTATCTAAAGTTCCAATAACTTCTCTAATGCCCCCTTAGACCGATTCCACATACCGGAATCGGACAGACGCCTGATCAAAAGTGGAACTCTTGAATTGCACTCAAATGCAAAACTGAATTCTTTTACTGCTTCGAAGTCTCGACCAGCACGACCGAGCAATAAACCACGCCAAATCGAAGCTTCACAATTCGACGGACCAAGTATTAATTGGGCCTCAGAAAGTTTCAACAAAGCTGACTCAACAACATGAGGCGGAACAGTCAATTCGCCCATGAATAAACCGTCGGTTTCCAGCAACTCAACAAGGCAATCTAACGCAGCCGAATTTTTGATCAGACGCTCTAGCTCAATCAATGGATCAACTGAATCATCAACACGTAAATCGAGCACTCGATCATCCTGCAACCTGCCAGTAGCCTCGCCGCGAACAATCAAAATTGCTGAAGATTGCTTGCCACGAATATCTCCACCCATTGACTCTGCTGATTTCAACGCACTTAATAGCTTCGACGCAAACGATTCAGTTGACGATTCAAACTCTTCGATCATCGAGATCCAAACTTTCTCTGATTCAACCAAGTTTGCCTGTGCGCTAACTCCATCACTAATTACATGTCCCGCAGCTTCGATACAATGTGTGCCTGTATGAGTAGCTACTATCCCTTCTGAATTCAATATTGAAACTTGACGAGTCTGAGCACCAGGATCTAACTCCAAAAGATCTTCTAAGACTACGTGTGGCTCATAATTATTTTTCAAAAGCTCAAGACCTCTCAATCCATAAGATGGCTCGACGAATGATTGAGTCGCAACCACACCTACTCCTGCCATTCCCCATGGGACAAGACGACCTACACCAAAATAATGTGATTGCACCGCAACCCCAAGATTGCCAGTTTCCTTGTCGCGAGCAACTATCGAATAGGTCATGTCACTGCAGCACTCGCAAGGCGTTCTGAAAACTCGAAATGGCGTTCCAAAAGTCTTGAAATCCAATCTGGGCATTCAAGCATTGGCATATGACCGATGTCTGGCAACAGAATCTGCTCAGTACGCAAGACTCTTGCCATTTGCAATCCGAGCGCAGGCGTACAAGTTGCATCAAATTCCCCCGAGATAACGAGCGACGGGCAACTCACCCCTGCGGCCATCGCTGTTGAATCAGATTCAATTGTGGCAGACCAAATTCGCTTGACTATCTCTGCAGAATTTGGATTTGCGAGCGATATCCCTCTTTCTATGACTTCAGCGGAACAATTTGGGCCAAATGTCATAGTGGGAAAAACCTTACGAAATGTTCCCCTTACTCCCAGTTCATCAATCATCGGAAGGACCCCATGCACATCAGCGCCGTCAAAGTTAAGCGAACTTCCTATTGCAGTGATCGACAGGGTTCGAGATGGATATTTTTCGGCAAAACAACAAGCTAGTGAACCACCAAGTGAACCGCCAACTACGTGGACTGGCTCAAAAATTTTTTGGTCATCCAGAATCGAAACACAGTCTGCCAGCCATTCGACTAAATTAAAGTCTCCCCACACATCTGACTGACCATGACCCCTTAAGTCAGGCATTACGCAGAGATATCGGCTGCTCAAATTTGCTACAACATCTGCCCATATTTGGCCTCGCATATTAATCGGATGGATAAAGAGAGCCGGTGAGCCAGATGAATCTCTGGAAATGTGGCTCGATCTCCACCCGGCAAGCATGCCAGCCTGCCCTTTTGCAGCAATCGAAGTGAGTGTCACGTCACTACTGAGCCAATTGATGCATCAAATGAACCGATATGTGTGCGCAGCTGATTGAAAAGTGAGGGCGGAGACTCTGCAACAGCTTTTTTATAGCCCTCAAGACTTGTAACTTCCATAATTTCTATGTAGTCACAACTTGGAACAGCAACTCCGTCAAGTACTGCGCCTTCTAATCGCACTACACGATAATTTTTTGTGCACGGCCACGCCAAAACCGAGGGGACATCTACCTCGCGAACCCAATTTTCATAAGCTTCACGCTTTGCTGGTTCGATAAGTTTAGTTAGAAAAAAAATAATTTTAGTATCTGACATTGTGTTATCTCCGTTCAAAGTAAAGGTAAAAGTGACTTAGCAGTAATGTCAATCATTCGTTCAATTTCGATAGATGGATATGGCGCTAGAACAACCGAAGTTGCACCAGCATCAATAAATTTCGGTATCTGTGCCGCACAATCCTCAGGGGTTCCAGAAATCGAAAAAATATCCAGCCATTCTTCAGGCATCTTTTCAGTTACAGCCTTAACTCCACCTTCTTCAATCAATGCGGTCAATTGCTCATTAAACCCATACACCTCTGTCATAGGAGTTGGTCCAACAGCCCAGAGGTAAAACCCAACGCCCAGTCTTGCTGCAGCTCGGGCTTGGGCACGGTCTTCGTCAACGTTGTAAATTACAAAAGTTGGTAACTTATGGGCATTCGGGTCTCGACCAGACTTGGCGGCGCCAACAGCAACATGCTTTTTTGCATATTCAAGATACTTCGGTCCCGCAATGACAGACATTATTGTGCCATCTGCTATTTCCCCAGATAGTTCAAGCGACTTCGGTCCAATCACCCCTGTCAGAAGATTTATACTTCCTTCAACTGGGTGAGTCAGAGAAATATTGCTGAATTCAAAAAGCCCATCTGTTTTATTTAAAATTGATCCATTCATCAAAGCTCTTACAGACTCAATAGTTTCGCGTAATGCTTTAAGTGGTGACTTCGGATATAAACCCATCTGCTGAGTCCAAGCTGGGAGACCATGTCCAATTCCGGTTAATAAGCGATTTGGATATGCATTTACAAGCGTTGCGATTTCCATTGCTGTTACTGCGGGATGCCTTACTACAGCTGACAGGATTCCAATCCCAACTTCGATAGATTCTGTGGCCTCCAGTGCAATGGCCGCACTCGAAATTCCTCCGAGGAAAAAATAATCCTCACTCAACCAAAGCGAGCCAAACCCCAAATTCTCAATTTTCTTACTCAATGCACTAACGAGATTTGGAGCAGTTGCACCATGTATCAGAATTCCGACAGGACTCTTTGAATTGATCATTACTGTTCCTTTGCTTTGGTGATTGAAAATTCTATTAAGAAACAAAATTGACAGTTTTTCATCACACGAACCCGAGAGGACCGGCGGCTTTTACGCGGATTCTTACGACTGGCTCTGTTAAGTACGCTATTGGAACTTCGTCAACTTCTACAATTTCAATTCCAGTGGGGTCGGCTCCCGCGCTAATCGCTTGGTCACGTGCAGCAGATTTGGCTTCATCAATCACTTCTTCCCGTGTCCGTCCTCCAAGTTTAAACACTTTGTCAACCTGACCAGATACTGATGCGATCGCTGCCCCTATCGCATTTGCAACGTCATAGTTTCCTGGTATTAAGATTTCACTAACTCCCTCAATTGACTTAGACAAAATCACGCTTCCGCCTCCAACTAATATTAAAGGGATATCTTCTTGCGAAGTCTTTATTTGATCAATAGCTGTCCAAACTCGTTCATCAGAAATCTCAAGTGACCTCAAAAAAAAATCTTTAAAAGGCATTGCAAGTTTTGCATCCCCAATATTCATCCGTTGAGCAACTACTGCCGCATCGGTTAAAGTTTTCGTCTTCCCTCCCATTACTACCGCATCATTTGGAAGCCGATAGCCAACACTTTCGGGGCCGACTTCAATACCGCCTTTTACTTCATGAATAATTGAGCCCCCTCCAATAGCTATGCTCACCAAGTCGGGCATTCTGAAATTTGTTCGAACTCCCCCAATATCGACTGGGGTAGACGACTCACGAGGAAAACCATTTACCAACACTCCGACGTCTGTACTTGTACCTCCCACATCGACCACAATTGCATCAGGCATATTCGTTAAATAACCTGCGCCACGCATGCTATTTGCGGGTCCACTGCCAATTGTTAGAACGGGATACTTCAAAACATAGTCAAGACTCATCAATGTTCCGTCGTTTTGGGTCAAAAACTTCACAGCGTCGATGTTATTTTCGGTTAAAGCATTGCTATATCCATCCACAACTTTGCGAGCTGCTCCAATCAATGTTGCATTCAAGACACACGCATTTTCTCTTTCCAAAAGCCCTAAAGCGCCAATTCCATTCGAAAGCGAAATTGGAATTTCTCCAAGAACTGTTTTAACTATTTCTTGCGCTTCAAGTTCATGTTCTGAATTGATTGGAGAAAAAACTCCAGAAATTGCAACAGATTGAGTGCTGTTTGAAACTGAATCAAGAAATCTGATTAATTCCTCTCTACCAAATGGTGCAAGTGCTTTTCCAGTCAACTCACTTCCTCCAGGGATAATTATTTCTCCTGCTGAAATAACTTTTCGCAAATCATCAGGCCAATCCATAAGCGGGGGAATTGAAACCGTTGCAGGTGCCCCTATACGGATTACTGCTACTTTAAGCAAGTCACGACGCTGAAGAATCGCATTTGTTGCATGTGTGGTACCGAGCATTACGTGTGTTACTCGGTCTTTGGACTCTGGAATTTGAGATAAAACCCCCTGTAACGCATTGAAAATTCCAGTAGTTAAATCCGGCGTAGTTGGAGTTTTGAATTTGGCCAACAACACATCATTTTGGTCAAGAATAACCGCGTCGGTATTGGTGCCCCCAACATCGATCCCAATTCGTAAATCAACTGACCCGTTCATGTCTCTCCTCTACAGGCACATAATCAATTTCGTACCCAAATGCACGTGGCCCAACGACTGCCAAACCTGCCTCAGATCTCCATTGAGTGGGCGACTTGAAAACTCCAACCACAACGCGTTGCCCATAACGAATTTGCTCGGTGACGATACCCATCGCGGTATGAAGGTCAAGCAAAGTTATAATGTCAGGAACTGAGGCCAGCGCTATACCATCTTCAAGCGCGACAAGATTTTCATTCTGAAACTCAATACGCACTAGTCGACCACGATCGTGTTCCATCCCTTCGATTATTGCGGAACCGCGAACAAATCCGCCGGCTGTTTTTCGCTCAACATCAACTACTTTGCCAGTTATCAATTTGTATAGTTCAACTTGGCTATCAAGAGCAGCAAAAGGATCTATTGATGATGCTCTAATTGACGCTCCAATTCGATGTGCAGCAGAAATTGTGCCCCTGATAACTGGAACTGCTGCAACCTTTGCATTCATCGGATAAAGACCCGCACAAGCGCACCCACCGAGGGTTGAAACAGCATTGCGAGCAAGACTTTCGAACCACACATTATCCAACGGCTCGAACAAAATTGCTTGAGCTCGTTCATCCACTATTACTCCAGGCCATGCAGGAATGCCATACAAGTGAGGCGTGCACATTTGCAACTCAGGAAATGCTCGTCCCATTAAGTCACCATCGACCATAGGTAGGTCGTTGATTGATGCCCATGCCACTGGGAGCACCCCATTTAAGCCACCCATTTCAATCGGCATCATTGCAATAACTTTTTTGTCAAGATATTTCTCCATTATTTGACGAATGATTGTTGACTCAGCACCGTTTGGAATCTTTTCAATCATCACTGTTGGCGCACCAATCATGCCTCCAGGAAGTATCAGGTCATCATCATTGAGATCATTGAGATCAATCACTCTTACTGGCCCGTTTTTACGTATCGCGTTTAACCCCATCATCAATCCAATACGCGGGTCTCCGCCTCCACCACCGGCAAGTACGGTGCAACCAATTGATAAATTAATTAGTTCCTCTTCGCCGATGAATTCTAAAAGCCTGGATTTCATGGTATTCCTTCGATTAGATCCAGAACACACTCCGGTGTAAGTGGTATCGATGTAACGTTCCGACCAATCGCGTGACTGACCGCATTTAAAACGGCAGCAGGAACAAAAACCACGGCTGGCTCTGCCACACCCTTAGCACCAAATGGCCCGCACTCATCTGGATGCTCCATAAGTATGAATTCAACATCTGGCACATCGAGTGCTATCGGTAATCGATAACTTTCAAGAGTCCGTTCCAAGTATCGGCAGTCTTTGCCAATTCGCAAACTTTCATACAATGTCAGTCCTACACCTTGTGCCACTGCACCTTGAATCTGCCCCCGGACTGCTATCGGGTTTATAGCTTTACCAACCTCTTGCACAACTACGTAGCGCAAAATCTTTACGCCGCCGGTTACTGGATCAACTTCTACTACAGCCATGTGAACATGGTAGGTAGGAGTTGGAAATGTTGGAAAAAGCAATCCACTCGCGCATCCAGGATCAAATGGAATTGGTGGAGTTGTATATGAACTTGTTGCTGCTACTGGTCCAACTGCCCACAAGGCATTCGTTGCCACTTCTCCCAGTGATATTGCAATAGACGGAGTCCCGACTACCGAAATCAGACCATTTGAAATCTGAAGATCAGCAACAGCAACCTCGAGCAAATTCGATGCTCGCTCAAGGACCTGTCGCTTTACTTCTATCGACGCATCGAGTGCGGCACGACCAACTATGTGAGTCGTGCGACTTCCTTGCGAACCTGCGTCGTAGCCAGAAATATCAGTATCAGGCATTGACACTGAAACATCATTCGGATCAACACCTAGCTCTTGGGCAACGATTTGTGTAATACCCATTGCCACTGCGCCCGAACCATTTTCGGTAGCACCAGTGATAACACTGACCGTACCATCTTCGTTAAGTTTTACCGTTGCTTGCCCTGGCATCGGGTTTGTTAACCACAGCCCGGAAGCAATTCCAATTCCTTGAAAAGGCTTTAAACTCGCAATTGTCTCTTCCCAATTCATCATTTTCTGAATCTCATTGAAGCCTTCGCGCAAGATTCCAGCATCGGGCAAAGTTTGACCGACGTGACTTACCGCGCCATCACCAATTAATTTAAGCAATCTAAACTTAAGACGATCCATGCCGATCGAGTTCGCAATGTTATCTGTGTGGCGCTCAAGAGCCATATATAGATAAGTACCACCGACTCCTCGGAAGGCCCCAGTTGGTGCCGTATTCGTATACCAAAGCCGAGACGTGATCCGAGTTGGGCCATTAATCTCATAGATCGCTCCAAGAATATGCAAAGGCAACGACGCTAACCATGGCATTTCAGCGCTATATGCACCATTATCCATATCAACGACTACATCTCTAGCTATCATCTCGCCTGCAGCATTTAGTGCAGTACGCATAGTGATCAATGCATTTTCTCTGCTCGGACAAGTAAGTAGATCCTCGGTCCGCGAGTTCGTAATTTTTACTGGGAAACCAGTAACTTTCGCCGCAAGCGCCGCATATGGTTCTAGTGCTGAGTCAAGCTTCCCTCCGAATCCGCCACCAATAATTTTTCCAATGACTCGAACATTAGAAATTCGAACGCCTAAAAATTGTGCAACTCGCTCGCGAACATTAAACGGGTGCTGACTAGCAGTATGAATAGTGAACCGCCCATTCACATACGTGGCTAATGCTGACTTTGGCTCTATATACGCTTGATACTGTCTATTAGAAGTGAATTTGTCTTCAACTATCTGTGTTGCTGTAGCAAATGCTTCGTCAACACCAACTGCATTCAACTTAGTTTCACATGCCAAATTACCTTGCCGCGGATAGTCAGCGTTTGGACCTCCAGTTGGCACGTATGATTTCCAGTCCTTATGAATAATGCGAGCATCGGAGCTGCTTGCGGCGACTAGATCTACGCCTTTCCACTCATCAATTTCTAACAAGATTGAACTCGCAGCTACTTTTGCCTCGTCATAGGTTCTGGCAACAACTAGAGCAATGGGCTCCCCCTCATAACGCAACTCTTCAGACGCAAATAATTTCTGTTCACGCAAGACCCAGCCCGCCATCTCATTTGGTTGATCTTTAGCGGTCAATATGCTTTGAACACCTTCAATACCCAATGCGACCGAAATATCAAGTTTGATAATTCGACCTGCCGCCACTGGTGACCTCAAAATAAAACCATGCAACATATTTATTTCTTGATAATCGACACCGTAAACGGCTCTCCCAGTTACTTTAATAAAAGCATCAGATCGAACAACCGACGTTCCAATCATGGCATTGACCTATCCAAATTTGAAAAGCTTTCACCAGAAGTATTGTTGCCCCTCGTAAGTTGAAGTACTGCTTCTACAATTTGGGTGTAACCAGTACAACGACAGATATTGCCCGAAAGTGCACTTTTAATTTCGGTTGCGCTCGGATTTGGTTCTTTTTTTAAAAGCGCGGTAAGGACAATAACAAATCCAGGTGTGCAAAATCCACACTGAACTGCTCCTCCTTTAATTAATTCATTTTGAAGTTTGGAAAGTTCATCACCGTGCGAAATTCCTTCTATCGTTAAAACTTTGCAACCATTTGTGGCTACCGCCGAATAAATGCAAGAATGAACTGGCTCCCCATCAACTAAAACACTGCACGCACCGCATTCACCTTCAGCACAGCCTTCCTTAGTGCCTAATAGACCGAGATGATTGCGCAACATACCGAGCAAAGTTTCCGAGCCATCTACTTCTACAGACAGAGTTCTCTCATTTACAGATAAAGTAACGTTCGTCATCATCGACCTCGTTCTGATTTTTGAATTGTTTCGATACTGACCAATATTGCTTTCTCTAATAGTTTGGGAAGTAGTCGCTTTCGATATGCCGCCGAAGCACGGATGTCATCAACAGGACTTGCTTCAGTTAGAAGCAGTTCGCCGGCCTCACTAATGAGCGCAGAAGTAACTCGTGCTCCGACAAAAACAGATGAAGCAGAATTAGCAAGAAAAGCTTTTGGCCCACATGACGCGACTGCGATTCGAATATTCGAGATTGTTTCCAAGTCATCTTCAAGAACCACGCGAACCGCAAGCCCGACAACTGCGACCTCCATTGCGCTTCGCCTTCCAATCTTTAAATACTTATCAGCAGAAAACTTGGGCTTAGGCTCAAGACTGAATCCACTAATTAGTTCATCCCCAGCTAATGCAGTTTTTCGCCTTCCGATAAGAAATTCGCTAAGCGGCATTAAGCGCTTACCTCTTTTAGACGCTAAGTGAACTATCGCACCGTGTACTAGAAGTGGCGGAATAAGATCAGCAGCTGGTGATGCATTTGCGACGTTACCCCCAATAGTGCCTACTACCTGCGTCTGCCAACCTCCTACTGAACTCGCCGCATACGCCAACGAACCGTAGCTTGACTGAATTAACTTCGAGTTAATCAATTCTGCGTAGGAGACCAACGATCCGATTTTTAAAGAGTCCAAATTTGAAATACCCATCAGGTCCGAGACCCGTTGAATATGCACAAGAATTCCAGCTTCAAATTCTCCCCGCTTTAGTTGAATCATAAGATCGGATCCGCCGGCTAGAAGTTTGGCCCGTTGACCCTCTTGCGCCAGGATTTCTAGTGCTTCGTCTGAAGAACAAACTGTCTTAAATTCCAAAACATCACCCCTAAGAAAGCGTTTTTAGTGTGTTGACAAAATTGATCAATTTAACTACGCAGACACTATTTGAGATCGGTTGTACATTCAATGTGCATAAGTCAGAAAAATGCCAAAATTTTGTGCACTTAGCACTTGTAATCTAAGGCGCAGCTAAATATGATAATTACTCACGCTTATTATTTGGGGGCAAAGATGAGCAGTTTAAGTTCCATTTTAGACATCGTACGGTCGACCGGAGTTGGCTTTATTGATCTCCTGGAAGGTTCCGAGCAAGCCGAAATAACTGAAATTCATATTATTGAAGCTTTAAACCAGTTACATTTCGTTAAATCTGGATCACTTGCGGTACTTGACCGACATCTATCTCAAATCGCTACTACCTACCAACTTGATATAGCAATACGAGTTGCAGCAAGCAAAGGTGCTGTGGGTTTGGCTTTATTTTTAGCGAAAGATAAACGACTTTCAGTGACGGCTTGCGAATTAGCTCACAAGACTCAGATTGCACTAATCCGGCTTGATCCAGCAGTGGACCTAAGCGTTGCAATTCGAACGATGGCTCAACAAGTTACGGATCAAATTCATTTAACAATCGACAAAGTTCGAAATGCCGCAGACGCAATCAGGCAAGTTGGGCCTAGCTATAGGTCAACTGAGGAACTCGTCGCAGTTAGTTGTGTTCTGCTTGGCCGAGAAATTCTGATAGTCGAAGATGCAAAACTTGATACAGATGATTTTTTGTCTGTACCTATTGGCTCGACTTTCAAGGATAGACCTTGGCTACTCACACGGCGAACTACCGATGATGATTCGAATGCATTATTGGAACTTTACCTCTGGCGGTTAGCAGCCGAAATTAATCAAATGACTGTCACAAAGGAAAGAGAGTCGCAAGAATCACGACAAAACGATGCCGAGCTACTCGAACAACTCCTGTCATCCGGCCAGAATGGTCCAAATAGTGCGACAGAAATTGCAAGGTTGTTGAGGATTCCGATCAATTCAAAGCACACAGTGGTTCGAATAGAACTTGATAATTACTTACCCATTAAAGCCAATAATTCATTTCAATTGCGTGAGCGACTTGCTCAATCAATTCAATATGCCGCTTCTAAAGAATCAGGAAAATGGCGCATATGTCATCGCCCATCGCTAATTCTTTTATTATGGACACACGACAAGACTGAAATCTCAGGTGCCTCGGTATCACAATCTGTCGCCCGTGTTTTAGTCGAGATGACCAGAAGTACACCCGATATTCAACTCTTTTGTGGGATTGGCTCGACAAATGTCAACATCGAGGGAATAATTACAAGTGCAAACGAAGCATCGTTTGCTGCATCTACAGCTCGAACACGAAAGCTGCATAATCATGCAATTAGTTTTGATGCCACAGGACTAAAAAAGAGCCTTATTGAGTGGTACAGCTTTGACTCAGTTAAACATTCAATAAACACACTTTTATCACCGCTAAATAAATTAAGTGCGACCAAAAGAGATTCAGTCTTGAACACTATTTCCACCTACCTCGATTTAAACGGCTCACTGAATAAAACTGCAACAGCGCTTCATCTACATCGCAATGCGGTGAGCTACCGAATCAAACATGCGTTTGACTTATTGGAAGTAGATCCGAATGACCCAGATCAGATGCTATTCTTACACCTAGCATGTCGATCAGAAAATAATCTTGGCAAAGTAGAGGCCCCTTACATTCAAGAAACTAAATCAGTCTCTGCGAAAAGTAAATAGTTTTATTTAATGGCTTGCTCTGGGCTAATTAGTGCGTATACACACGAGATGCCTTTGCTGCCCGGGGGCGCGGTGTAGGTAACTGAAATATTTGAACTGCTGTTAGAAAACTTCTCCCGATGACGTAAAATTTTTATTCGTACGTAAACTTTTAATTTTAATATTGCTCTGCGGCTCACCACTTATTATCAATGTAACCCAATCAAAAAAGTTTTCTTTGCGACTCACCTTGTAATTAGTTGCCGACTTTTTTGCGACCGCCAAGAGTCCTCCCTCCCCGTGGTCAAATTCACCGAAAGCCAATAACGAGTCTCCATTTGAAAGATCGAGTCGATCAGGGTCGGAAGCAAAAAACTCAGCTAACTGAAGTCAGACAACGACACACCTTCATTTGTTGATGGATCTAATTTGAAGACTGGAAAAATCTGCTATATGACACCAGATGTATTTCGATATGTCTCTGGATTTGATTGATCGTCGGATTGCAGTGCAACTGTCTTCGCTGCATTAAGTGTCCAATTAACCCCATCCAGAGATGTAAATCCACAAGCATGGTGCTTGAACATTAGGAAATTATCACTGGCCTGCGCAAAGGTTAGAAGGGTTCCATCATGTAATTTGATCATTTGAAAATCACCAAATTTAGTTGCAACAACACCGTTGTAGTTCTTGCATGAATTCAGCACTATCGTGCTGCTCAACCCCGCAGAAAATGTTTCGCCATCTGACGAAGTGAACCTAGTTGATTTTTCACTTGCACCCGGTACCCAACCGCACGTCGCATAACCTCCTGCTGATGCAGCCTGTACCGAAACAGGTGAAAAAACATCAATCTTGACTCCAGACTCAAGCGTCCATGTCCTTCCATTATCGCTTGAACATAAGAATGAATTTTGTTGTCAAACCCAGAGAGACCAATTGCAGATTTATTGCTATTTTTAAAGAACACTCGCAGTGTGTTGCCCACTCGCAATAATTCGGCATCAGAATCATTGCCTAAACCAGATTGGTTTGAACCAATTTAAGAACGCAAAACATAATTAAGAGGCAACATTCTTGCGGTCGTACTGCTCGTTGAACCACACTTCGAACCACTAGTTGAGCCAGCAGCCGAGCCACCTGCGGGGCTTGCCGGTAAGGATGCTGCAGCTTTTTACACTTTGCAACTTGGGCGGACTAGATTTAAAACAGCTTCTTAGCGCTTATCAACGCATTCGACGCTTTTTGCCCAATGAGTTTCAAGACACGTCGTCACTGGCGGATCAACTACAACCGCGCCCACAACATTTATCGAACTGAGTAACCCAAAGCCTGATGCGATTGATAAGACAACAGGAACTTTAGGTACTTTAAACGCACCCAGTGATTTATCAGTTATTAACATTTTAGCGGGGTTTGAAGTTTTCGGCGAGGTTGATGAGCAACCGTGTGCCGTAGGCAGTCGCGCCGCGTTGTAGCCAGCCCGCATCACCGTCGGCCCACATTGGTCCGGCGATATCAAGATGCGCCCATGGCGTGCCCGAAGT
>SXGU01388816.1_pt1 | contig 29143 bp, 28 predicted proteins | sample 3174531 | NCBI WGS metagenome assembly SXGU01 (sample SAMN11356863, study PRJNA531348) | freshwater metagenome | isolation source: freshwater sample F1-140 | place: China: Fuxian Lake, Yuxi | collected 2017-12-25 | reverse complement strand
CCGACTCCCTCGTGGGCGGCATTTAGATACGCCGCCGTAGCAGCACGGAACATGATTGTCGCAGCACCTGTTACACCAGGACCGCCACCGCCGTTGAGTGCTCCGAGCATTGTCTGGCCACTAAACGAAGCCAGTGGTGCCGGGATTGTGAAAAGTGATCCAAGGGTCGTGTTAGGAGCGTATTCCTCCCAGCTCTGGGTGTGGTTTTTCCAGTAGCCAGGTGTACAGCCTTCGTCTGGGCCAACAGTTGTCGCCGCCGCTGGTATCGAGACTGAGACACTCGTTGTTAACAATGCGGTCGCCGCGAATGTTTTGAACGCGTGACTTCTCATGAGTTGATTCCTCCAGGATCGTGATGGCAATTTGAGCTTGCCGCCCGTCACTCCTAGATCGATAGAAGTCAAAGCACCAGAACCACTATTACATGGACGACTCAATGACAAAGCTTGTTTTTGAGGCCGAAAGTCCTAATGGTGTAGGACTTTTTCAAAGAAGCTCGCCGTTCGAGCGTTCGCAGGAGAGTCAAACATCTGTGACGGCTGGCCGATCTCAACGATTTTGGCCTCGTCCATGAACACGACCCTGTCTGCTGCGCGCCGTGCGAAACCCATCTCGTGGGTAACGACCACCATTGTCATACCACCGCGTGCGAGGTCGAGCATCACGTCGAGAACTTCTTTGATCATCTCTGGGTCGAGCGCGCTCGTGGGCTCGTCGAACAACATGACCTTCGGATTCATTGCTAGAGATCGCGCGATAGCGACACGCTGTTGTTGGCCACCGGAAAGTTGTCGCGGATACGCGTCAGCTTTTCCGGGATGCCAACGCGTTCAAGTTGTTCTTGAGCGATTCGTTCCGACTCTGCCCGCGACCGTCGACGTACCAGACGTTGTGCTAACACGATGTTGTCCAACGCTGTGAGATGCGGGCACAAATTGAACTGTTGGAACACCATGCCGATTTCTTCGCGAACAGCATTTAGATCACAGCCTCTAGCTGTTACTTCGTTGCCGTCTACCCAGATATGTCCAGCGGTGGGTGTCTCGAGCAGGTTCAAGCAACGCAACACCGTGCTCTTGCCAGAACCACTCGGTCCGACGACGACAACAACTTCGCCAGTCGCGACACGCAGGTCGACATTGTCTACAGCGATGACAGTCCCGAAGTGCTTGTGGAGACCTTCGACGATAATCATCTCTGATCCAGGCGGCGTGAGTTGTGGTTGCTTAGTCACGATCGTCGAGTCCGAGGCGTCGTCGATACCAGGCAAGCAGCATCGATAGAGAGACGGTTAGCAACATGTAGACACCAACCAAGATCATGTACGTAGCTTTGAAATCGAAGGTGGTGCTAGCAATTTGACGAGCGTTCTGAGTCAACTCGCGCACTGCTAAGACCGACAACAGCGATGTGTCTTTCACCATGGCGATAGCGTCGTTGCCGATTGCTGGGATCATGTTTCGCACGGCTTGGGGGAGCACGATGCGACGCATGGTTTGGCCGTGGCTCATCCCGAGTGCGCGGCCAGCCTCTGTTTGGCCTCGGGGTATCGATTCGATTCCGGCTCTAAATACTTCCGCGAGATAGGCGGCGTAGATCAGAGCGAGTGCGATGATCGCTCGCCATTGTTGTGAGATGACGCTGATGTCGAACCCGAATGTGTCGGACGTCGCCGGGACGACAACAAACGCGATCGTAAAAATCAATACGAGGATCGGTATCCCTCGAACGAGTTCGATATAAAAGATCGCGATATTGAGCAAGACGACGTTGCGCGAAATCCGCCCAAGCCCGATGACTAGACCCAAAAGAAGGGCGAGGAGGAAACCAAATAATGCGCTCTCTGCGGTGATGCGTAGCCCAGGAATTATTCGATCGAACGCTGTTCGGTAGCGGTCCTTTGTGAAAGTTAGATAAGAGATCCATCCGACAACGCCACCGATGCCGACCAGCCAATACGGAAAATCGCGTACGTTACGTCGGACCGTTGGCACCAGCGGGGGCGATACGCGTTCTGCTTCGGATGCGGTTGCTAGTGGCATTGATACTTACCGAGTCATTTCGAAAAACCAGATTGATCGCGCCCCGCCGAGGCGTGGCGCGATCCGCTAGTCGAAATTCGAGCGACTAGCCAAGGTCGTCGTAGGTGATCTTGAAGGCATCGCTAAAGAACTTGGCCGCTAGTTCTTCGAGAGTGCCATCGGCCTCCATGTCTGCGAGCGCAGCATTTACTGCAGCGACTAGATCGCTTCCCTTCGGGAAGATGAAACCAAGTTCATCTGACTTGAGCGACTCGCCAGCAAGCATGAGCTTGTCTGCGTTCGTGCCCACGTAACCCTGACCTGCTGTCTCGTCCATGATTACGACGTCGACGTCACCGTTTATGAGTGCCTCCACGGCAAACGGGAACTGTTCGAAACCTTGAACGCGGCCCTCGCCCGAAAGCTCCGCAGCCTTGTCATAGTTAGTCGTTCCAGTCTGGGTACCGATCTTGATGCTGTCATCGGCGGCAACGTCGTCGGCGCTAGCGAAGCGGTCCTCGCCAACGCGCACAAGCATGCGCTGTTCGATCGCGATGTAGCCGTCAGAGAAATCGACCTGCTCCTTGCGGTCGTCTGTGATCGTGATGCCATCAGCGCCGGCGTCGTACTGGCCCTCAGAGACTGCGAGGATCATGCCTTCCCATGCGGCTTCGGTGAACACTGGAACGCAGTTGAGGCGCTCACATATCGCGGCCCATGCTTCGTAGTCCCAGCCGGCGCCTTCGCCTGATGACGGGTCGATGTAGTTGAACGGTAAGTAGGCGTTCTCTACAGCGACCGTTACCTCTTTGCCGCCGAGGTCTGGGAGATCTGATCCCGGCGCTGTCGTTTCGGCAGCCGAAGATGCGCTCGGCGCAGACGTTTCGCCTTCCTGGGACCGCGGTATCTCCATCCAACTGGAGAGACGTAAAGTTCGCGACATGCTCAGACGTCTCGTTGTACTCGTCCCGATAATTGCGCTGCTAACCGGCTGCCTAATCGCTCCGGTCAAGGGCCCGGCACCGTTGCGGTACCGCGACGAGGTATTCGCCGACGTCGCAGTGACCTCCGACATTTACTACGGAACCGCTATCGGACAACTCGACGAAGAAGTCACGCTGATGTTCGACTTTTATGAGCCTGTCGATGACCCCGAAACGCGGCGCCCGCTCATCATCTGGATACACGGCGGCTCGTTCAAGACAGGTTCTAGGACCTCGCCCGAACTCGTTGACCAAGCAAACATTTTTGCAAGGCACGGCTATGCGAACGCATCGATTAGCTACCGACTCTCTGCCAACGGATGTAGCTCGCCTAACGCCGAATGCATCCAGGCGATCATCGACTCACGTATCGATGCGCAGTCGGCAGTTCGGTTCTTTCGTGCTAACGCGGAGGGCTACGGGATCGATCCAGATCGCATCGTCGTAGCGGGAACTTCAGCGGGAGCAATCGCAGCGCTCGGAGTTGCGTACAACGGCGAATCACCTGGCGACGGCGACCACCAAGAGTTTTCATCGAGTGTGAGAGGCGCTGTTGCGTTGTCGGGCGCGTCGATTCTGTCCGGAGCGATTAATCCGAGTGACGCACCGGTGCTTATGTTCCACGGGACGAATGATTCTCTCGTGCCTTATGCGTGGGCCAAAGACACACTCAGGATCGCTCGAGAAAACGGATTGGGCGCATACCTAGTCACGTACCAGGGAGCCGGCCACGTCCCCTACGTAGCAAACCGCGCAGAAATATTGGACCTAGAAAACAACTTCTTCTATAGGAGTCTTGACCTAGCCCACAAGTAATTGCGCGCGGCGAGCATTGAGTTGCTACGACCTGAGAAAGTCGATCACTAGACGGCTCGGGTTGGCAAGAGTCTCGACCCGGAATGGCCGCTTTGAGTCAAGGCCAACGGCCCACGCCATCTGGCCTTCGAAGTTCTCGGACATATAGAGATCGACAACGTTTTCTACGTTCTTGGGGTCGATCCGACTTTCGGTCCACGGGTCATCGAACTCACCCATCCACGCGGCAATAGACACAACCATCGCTACATTTCCGTCTAGATCTACAAACTGATCATCTGTCATTCCAAGCGGAATCGGATCGTCGGTATACCTAACCCAGTAGCCGGGGAAGTCGCCGGTGCCAGCAAACTCAATGACGAGGCGCTCGAAGCAGTCGTGAGTGCCAGTACGAATGTCATTGCCGTAAAGCGATGACATTCGCTCGGGAAACGCGACCCTGACTTCTTCTGTCGCGCCGAATGCCTCGCAGTCGACGGTCGTAGTTGTCGGTGTCGTTGCAGCGGTTGTCGCGACTGGTTCTGTCGTAGACACAGACGTATCGGCAGTCGAGTCAGAACTTGGGTGCGTAGTCGTCGATAGTGGATCGTCACTCGAGCATGCGGCTAGCCCTACGACCGCCAAGAAACCAAACAACGCCAAGCGCGAACTTTTTGTTTTCACTGCCTGAGGGTCTGGCACGACGGGCTCCAATCTGCGCGGACTAAGCCATAACGGTCGACCCGGCATAGATGACTATTGGGCCGACCAAACTCAACATTACGAGTGTTGTCAATACCTGGCCGAGCCACGAAATGGACCTTGTTCTGAGCCTCGATTCGGAGTACAAAACTGGCAAGCGGGCGGTCTTCTAGGGAGGCCGAAATGACTTACGAATTTGTAACCAGTTACGAAACGCAGGTCGAAGAGTTTTCTGGCAAGCTCTTCAGATCTTGTCTTGCAACTATGGAGTTAGCGAACATTGAGCTAGGTATCCGTCTCGGTCTGTACGCGCCGTTGGCTGGCGCAGGTGGATTGACTTCGGCCGAACTTTCGAGTCGTGCAGGTATCAACGAACGTTATGCGAGCGAGTGGCTAGAGCAGCAGGCAGTCGCCGGGGTCGTTGTCGTCGATGACCAAGACAAGCCCGCAGCCCTACGGCGCTTCGCTCTTCCTGACGCGCATGCTCTTGTACTTCTTGATGATGACAGCGATGCTTGTATGAAGCCCGCTGCTGCGGTCGCTCCATGGGTTGCGAAGGCCATCGCGATTATGGAATCTGAATTCAAAGAAGGTAGCGGTGCGCCATTCGGATTATTCGATCTGCATGATCTTCAAGCCGCGTTCACTCGTCCGGTTTTCGCGAACCACCTTTGCCAGAGTTGGTTACCCGCGGTGCCAGATATCCAGGCGAAACTCGATGCCGGAGACAGAGTCCGAATAGCTGAAGTTGGATGTGGCGAGGGCCTCGCTGCGATCGAGATTGCGCGCAGATACGCGCATGCTCAGATCGACGGCTACGACCTCGATTACGCATCAGTCAAAGCAGCTAGAGCGGCTGCGACCATTGCTGGCGTCAGCGGTCGAGTGCGCTTCAACGTGCGAGATGCATCCGACTCGGAACTCAGGGGCAATTATGACCTGGTGATGGCAATCGAGATGTTGCACGATGTTCGTGATCCGGTCGGCGTGCTCAGGTCAATGAAGGCGCTAGCAAAGGATGACGGCGCGGTGCTTATCGTCGATGAACGCACCGCAGAAAAGTTTTCCGTTCCCGCCTCGGAAATGGAAAGATTGTTCTACTCGTTCAGCACCCTCCATTGCTTGGCAGTGAGCATGTACGAAAACGGCGCAGGAACCGGCACACTAATTAGGCCCGATACCGTCAGGAGATACGCAAACGAAGCTGGCTTTGCGAATGTCGAAATTCTCGACGTCGAACACCCTCAATTCCGGTTGTACCGACTTTCTTAAGCGCTAGTCACCTAGTTGAGGGACGCCATAGATCGAGAGACTTTCGATTTTGTCGTTTTTCGTTTCGAAGATGTCACACACGGCCAGTCGTCCGATCGACGTATGCAGATCGATCTCGACGGCGAGGCGGTCGCCTTCGACGATGAACGGCCCTAGAGCTGGTTCCGGGTTGATTGCGAAGGCTTGGTTCAGATACCAGTCGGCGATGGCATCGTTACCAAAATAGGTAGCTCCGCCAGAACTAAGTACTGCGTCATCGGCAAACATATGGCGCAATGCTTCGCAATCACGGTTTCTGATAGCCGCGAAATAACGCTCAACAATCGCGCGAGTACTCACTCTTCGTCTTCGGGTTCCGCTTTAGTGGCGAAAGCCGATGCAGCAGCAGGACTCGAACCGATTCCCGCGGTTGCCGCAGCGTTTTGCAAGGTGACGGCGAAAGCTTCGCGCGCTAGATCCGACTTGTTTATCTGATCGAAAATTGCAGCACCGGCGCCAGCCATTAGCTCTGACTGATGTGCGCTGACGTCGTCTGCCGACTCGCGCATTGGCCTGAGCGTTCGTTGCAACTCCGGAACGACATACCGGGCGAAAAGATCCCAACTCCGAGCAGTGGCTTCGCTATCTGCCCAGTCGTGAGCGAATCCGATTACCGTTCCGAAACCACCGGTGAGCTCTTGAAGAGAGCGAATCTTTTCGATCATCTCGTCTGGAGTGCCGATGACAGCGGCGCCTGCGCCGCTAGCGCCCTTGCCTGTGGTCTGTTCTAGAAGTTCGTACTTGTCGTCGAAGTGCACTGCGTCGGGCCTACCGAGGACCTTCACGTTGTAATTGTTGTGCCAGTTCTGCAATCCGTCAATGGCTTCGGCTTCGGCCCTTTCTTTTGAGCTAGCTAGATGCCATGCGAGAAGTACCCGCCAGTTATTGCGGTCGATGTTCTGGCCGTGTTCGGCTGCTGACTGTTCGGCTATTGACCACTGTGTCGGCAGTGCGAGAAGGCCGTCGGTCGAGGTCGACGCAATCGACAGAACTCCTATGCCGTACTTGCCAGCAAGGCGCATTCCGCTCGGAGAAATAGTTGACGCAACGGTCATCGGGATTGACTCTTGATGGGGGAGTATCTGTAGGCGAGCGTTCTTCATTCGGAACCAGTCGGTCTCGTATGTCACAGTCTCGCCGTTGAGTAAGCGGATAATCACTCCGAGAGCTTCGTCTTGCATATCGCGCTGGCGCATCGGATCGAGAGTGAGCATCGCAGCGTCTGATGGCAGAGCGCCAGGGCCGCTACCGAAAATCACGCGGCCTTCGCTCTGGTGATCGAGTTGCACGAGTCGTTGCGCGACGGTGAACGGGTGGTGGTAGGGGAGCGAAATTACGCCGGTGCCGAGGCGCATCCGTTTTGTTCGTTCGGCTGCGGCAGCTAGGAATATCTCTGGACTAGCGATCATCTCCCAGCCTGTGCTGTGGTGCTCACCTACCCACATCTCATCGAAGCCGAGACGGTCGAGGAGTTCGGCAAGGTCGAGGTCACGTCGCAACAACCTCGTGGGGCTTTCGCCGAGCGGGTGGTGGGGAGCGAGGAACGCTCCGAATCGCATCCTCTGACTAGTCGCAATCATCGTGGCGCACGATAGTCAAGCGGACTGATGATGTTTGGAGACGGGATGTGCTTATGGCCAAACGACAGGGTTCAGCGGACCCGTAGCTAGTTCGCCTTCGGGGATCGCGGCTAACCACAGGTGGTGGTCGAAGATACTTGTAGGCCCGACCTCGCCGACTCGTGTTCCGTCTGCGATATAGATGATAGTCATGATGCTGCGATTTATTTCTGAGGTATTCGCTGGTGCGCTGTGCAGCGTCCAGCCTGCATGAAATGTCGCGTCGCCTGCTGCTACGGCACCGTGGGTGTCGAGCGAAAAACCGAGCCGGTCAATCACCTCGGGAAAGTTGGCCTGTGACTCGTCGCCGATAACCCACGGTCCGAGTTCGCCATGTAGGTGGCTACCACTAGCAAAGGTCATCGAGCCGACTTCCTCTGGTACATCAACTAGCGGCATCCACATCGTGATTGCGCAAGGATCGCAGGGCGCATCGAGTGGCCAGTAACGCTGATCTTGATGCCATGGAGTTAGCCCGCCGCCAGGCTCCTTGTTGAGTGCCTGATCGTGGTAGAGCCGAACACTTCGAACGCCCAATAATTCGGCTGCAACGTGAGCGAACCGTTTGGCGAGCACAAAAGCTTTGATCTCGTCATTGCGTGTCCACAAGTTTTGGACTTGTACAAACGCCTTGCTGTAGGTGTCGCGCTCGGCTACAGGTGCCATGTACGAACCCGCCTGGCTGACGGCCGCCTCGATTAGTTCCTTGCAGACAGCGATTTCTTCCGCAACGGCTAGACCTCGCACGACGGTGTGACCATCGGTCTGAAATTGTTTCACGCACGCTTCGTCAAGGTTGTGCAGTCGCCCGAAACTCATGTGCGAGAACCCCAATTGTCGATGAACCATCTACTGTAACCAACTTAGCCATCGTCTCAACGGAGTCGCCCGGCACGCAACTTTGGAGGGAATCGTGGTGTTCGCATTAGCAGGGGTTCGAGTACTCGATCTTGCGACGCTATTCCCTGCCCCTTTGCTAGCGGCGATGCTCGGAGATCTCGGAGCCGACGTCGTCAAGGTCGAGCCAGAGAACGGTGATCCGCTACGCCAGGTTGGGGCGAACATCGACGGCACGACGGCAGGCTGGAAAGTCGCTGGCCGCAACAAGCGGTCGGTTGTCGTCGCAAAAAATGTTGCGGCTGATCTAGCCGCCGTCTCCGACGTTGTAATCGTGAACCGACGCCGCCAGGTTCTCGAACGTGACGCTTGGGATTACAACTCTGTCAGGTCGCGCAACGAGAATGTTATTTACGTGTCGCTGACAGCATTCGGTACACACGGGCCGTACGCCGACCGACCTGGCAATGGATCTATCGCCGAAGCGTTCGGAGGATTTGCATTCCTAAACGGCGAAACGCAAGGGTCACCAACGCTCCCATCGTTGCCATTAGGCGACACCCTTGCTGCGATGTCGGGAATGAACAGCGTTCTGGCTGCGCTCTATGCACGCGATGTAAACGGTGCTGGTGGAACGTACGTTGACATCGCAATGTACGAACCGATGTTGAGTCTTTTGGCGACTTCTATCGCTGCATGGGACCCCAGTTCGGAAGCACCAGTGAGGATGGGTTCGCGAATCGCGGGCGCTGCACCCCGCAATGTTTATCGTTGCGCCGACGGTGAGTGGCTCGCGCTGTCAGGTACAACAGATCAGCAGGTAGCGCGGCTACTGCGCGTGATGGGACATGACGAGAGCTCGTCAGCATGGACGCACGCTTCAGATAGAGCCGGTGCGGCTGCCGATGCGCTTGATGACGCTGTTGCCGATTGGATCGCTCGTCAAGATCGTGAAGCAGCTATCAGCGTTCTTGCGCGCGAGCGCATACCGGTGGCTCCGGTCAACTCGCTCGCCGATCTTGCAAAGGACCAACATGTCCGTGAGCGCGGTTCGCTCGATTCTGCACTCGGTGTGGTTCGCCGATCATCGCCAGCGTTAGGCGAACACACGCAAGACGTGCTCAGAGAGTGGCTCTAACCACGAGCACGTGTTCGTCGCCTAGCTTCTCGGTTCATGTCGAACGACAAGGTTTACATACATGAGTTCATAGACATCATCGGACCTAATCGTTTGAAGTACATGCACCATATGACTGCGAACTGGTGCCCAGAAGCGCGCAAGGAGCGTAGACAACTTTGCTTCGGAGTGTGGGGGACTGTGGGGAGCACCGGAAGGTGGCCTGAGGTCGTCAACCTGTGGGAGATCGACGGCTGGGAAGGTCTCGCCCACGACTTCGAGCACGAACTCGCGAATAGGTCGATGCAAGACCCTGTGCTCGCCGAGTGGTGGCAGGCGGCAGCAGCGTTTCGTAGCGGTGGGTTCGATCGGATCGTCGTTCCTGCGTCGTGGAGTCCAACTATCGGCGAACTGAACGAACGCGGCGTCTGCGGTGCCGTGTATGCCCACGAAGTGGTGTCGGTTCCTCCCGGAAAATCATTGCAGTACCTGAATGCAGTTGCAGATCATGCCGTTGAGTTATTCAGCGAGTACAAGGCGACGGCTGTAGGCGCGTTTCGCACTGCGATGCGCAGCGATGATGAAGCAATCGTTATTTGGGCGTTCCCAAGTTTCGACTCAGCGATGCATTTTGAGGCATCTATAGGTGGGATATCCGACGAGAGGTTGAACGTCTGGAGTAGGACACAGCGCGATTTCGGCGCGAAGGTCCAACGTACGTTGCTAGTTGATGCACCACTCAGCCCGCTCCGCATAGGTCGTCAGCCTGAGGTAGCTGACCGACTCCCACTAGAGCAGGTTTGAAACTCCGAGGGCCGGCGATTTAGTTTTTTTCTGTTCCGTCTGAAAGGTGCACCCGAGTGGAACTCATCGATCCGATATTCGACACCGTCACGGCCGAAAAGATGCTCGCGTTACGTGACTCCTTCGGCCCCTACGGCATGTACAGCAACGAGGGATACGACACCGTCTACGCGCCGGAACTCCCGCAGCGGGCCGACGCGATGTACAACCACATTCGCAAGCACCCAGAGGCATCTGCAGGAGAGGTTCACGGACGCACTAACTACTTCCGCGAGACCTACGCATACGGTGACACGATCAGCCTGCCGGGTATCGAGCCACTGCTAAATCATGAAGCGTTCAAAGATGCTGCGCGCACGATCCATGGGCGCGAAGTAATCGAACCGGCAATTGTGTTCGCGAACATCTATCTACCTGGCCAAGAACTCGCAATACATACAGATGTTGGAGAGTTTCGTGGCGCTAATCGCACTATTACGCCTCAATGGTTAGTTGTTGCGATGAGCCACTCCGGGCTGTTCGAACAGTGGCGCATCCGAATCGCAACTGCGATTTCGTTCTTTGGCGCGGGTGAAACCGGTGCTCTTATTTGTTATCCAGACGGCAAAGATGGGCGCAGAATAGAAATAGCACCGAAGCACAACACTGCCGTGGTTATTGATGCAGACAAGATGTTCCACGGTGTTGGGCTTGTCGCAGGTGACAAGTCCGCAACCCTTGCGTCTCGTTCGGGGATGAAAGCGCATCCGGGCAAACAGTGGGTGTTGAAGCGAGGCGAAGAAGAGATCGCAGTTCTCGACCCGAACGAGATTCGGTACTCAGTCAGCTGGAAGGCCTACTGCTTCGAAGACGAACTAGACAAACAGCGATGGGCGCAACACGAAGAAGACCTTGGCCTCGATTTCGTCCTCAACACGATCGAAACCGATTTGCGCGATAGTGGAGTTCTAGTTGGGCCTCGGCCAGACCCGAATACGTTCGGACTCATGATCATCGACGAGTACATCAGGTTCCCTGACCTCTAGAAGGACGAGAAGTGAAAGTTCCTTTTTCTGTCAATGATTTCTTGCGACGTGCCGAGCAGAGCTATGGCGATCGTGTCGGAATTATCGACGAACCTGATCAAATTGCTACGTCATGGGGGAGCCTCACCTACGCACAGGTTGCTGAGCTAGCGAGGGCAGAAGCGGCGGGCCTTGATGCGATGGGAATCAGGCATGGCGACAGGGTCGCGGTCGTATCTCAAAACGCTGCACGGTTGTTTACGAGCTTTTATGGCGTGTCTGGTACCGGACGAGTACTCGTCCCGATCAACTTTCGGTTAGTCGCCGAAGAAATCAAGTACATCATCGAACATTCCGGTGCACGCTTGTTGCTCGTCGATCCAGAACTCGATGAAGCGCTCGCAGATGTGAAGTGTGAACGACGAATGGTCATCGGCGCTGAGACTGACGACGAGTTGTATCTCCATGGTGTCGAGCCACGCGCTTGGATGTCAGACGAAGATGCAACAGCGACGATCAACTACACGAGCGGAACAACTGCGCGTCCAAAGGGCGTCGAGTTAACGCACCGCAACATCTGGGTAAATGCAGCAACATTTGGTTGGCACGCCACGGTCACCGATCGCGATGTCTACCTGCACACGCTTCCGCAATTTCATTGCAACGGGTGGGGCATGGTCTACGGCGTGACGGGCGCTGGCGGCCAGCACATTGTGTTGCGGAAGATTGATGGCACCGAAATTTTGCGACGCGTGCAGCAACACGGCGTCACCCTGATGTGTGCAGCGCCTGCTGTTCTGAATGCGATCCTCGATGCGGCGCGCTCTTGGGACGGGCCGATTCCTGGTGCAGGGCGAACAAGAATTATTTGTGCTGGTGCGCCACCGCCGACTCAGACGATTGAGCGGGCAGAGACAGAACTGAATTGGGAGTTCATTCAGATTTACGGTCTCACGGAATCGTCTCCGTTGCTCACGATGAACCGCAGCCGCGAGGAGTATGACTCGCTTTCATCGCGCGACCGTGCCCGCAAACTCAGCAGGGCTGGTACGCCAGCGATTGGAGTCGAGACTCGGATTAGTTCAGACGGCGAGGTCCTAGCCCGATCCAACGTCGTTATGGGCGGTTACTGGGGTCAGCCCGACGCGACTGCCGCTGCGATTCATGTCGCGACTGACGATCCCGATGGCGCCGAGTGGTTTCACACTGGCGACGGAGGGAATATCGGCGAAGATCATTTCCTTACGATTTCGGACCGCAAGAAAGATGTCATCATCACCGGTGGCGAAAACGTCAGTTCAATCGAGGTAGAAGACGCGCTCTTTAGTCACCCCGAAGTAGCAGAGGTTGCTGTTGTTGGAATACCGGATGGAAAGTGGGGTGAACTTGTGCTTGGCCTCGTAGTGCTCGCTCCAGGTGGGACGATCACTGAAGCCGATCTAATCGCCTACACGAAAACCAAACTCGCTGGCTACAAGTGCCCGAAACGCATCGAGTTTCGTACTGAATTGGCTCGTACAGCTACAGGCAAACTGCAGAAGTTCAAGTTGCGTGAGCCTTACTGGACTAATCACGCCCGCAAGGTGAACTAGAACCATCGAAAACACATATCGCCAATGAAGCTCAATTGTGCAAGCCCCACTAATAGGAGACCCAATGCGTAACAAGATCGCCCCCTTCGTTGCACTTTCTCTACTGCTAGCTGCTTGCGGTAGCGGCACAAAGATCGCCGACGAGACATCTGACCCGACTGATACAACGGTGCCAGCTGAGACAACTGTTACGACAGTCGCTGCGAGCGACGGCTGCACAGCAGGCACGGTCACGAAACCGGGCGAGGACGAAAAGGTCATCACCTCATCGAGTGGTGTTGAGCGCTACTACTTCCGTCATACGCCGACGGGTTATCTCGGGACATCGCCTCTGCCGGTAGTGGTCGACATCCACGGGTATTCCGAAGGCTCGACAGTGCACCTGATGATGAGCAAGCTCGGAGCGCTTGGCGACACAAAGGGATTTATCACTATTACTCCCGAAGGCACCGGTCCTGTCCCTCACTGGCTTACGGCAGCGGACTCTCCCGACATGGCGTACATTGGCGACCTCCTCGACGAAATAGAAGCAACGCTTTGCGTTGACCGCGACCGCGTGTTCGTGACCGGCTTGTCTAACGGGGCAATGATGACTTCGGCGATCGCTTGCGTTTATTCCGACAGGTTTGCTGCGTACGCTCCGGTGGCTGGCGTGCAGGTTCCAGAAGACTGCGCAACGACAAAGCCGACACCGCTCATCACATTTCACGGGACAGAGGATGGGTTCGTTGGGTACGACGGTGGTCTCGGTCAAGACGCACTTGACCTCCCTGCACCTGATGGTTCAGAAGGAGACCTCGGTGAAGTACTCCCAGAGGACATGATGAAAGGGCCGACGGTGCCTGAGGCTGTAGCGATGTGGGCGAAGCGCAATGGTTGTAGTTCCGGAGTTGACACGGCAACAGAGTCAGATATCAACGCTGAAGTCACTCTCATTGAGCACGACTGTCCTGCGGGAGCCGAAACGGTCCTGTACCGAATCAATGGCGGTGGCCACACATGGCCAGGTAGCGAATTCTCTAAGGCGATTATCGGTGTCGTTGGGTTCACGACCATGACGATTTCGGCAAACAACTTGATGTGGGACTTCTTTGTTGGTCACCCGCGGATGTCGCTTTGAGTTTCATTCAGCTCGATCGGCCTCGTCCGGGGGTTGCGCTCGTAACACTCAATCGGCCAGAACGTATGAACGCGATGGCATTCGATGTGATGATTCCACTTCGGGAAATCCTCGAAGCGTTGGGCCGCGACAACGAAGTGCGAGCCGTAATCGTGACCGGCGCTGGGATCGGCTTTTGTTCAGGCGCTGATCTCGAAAATCCTGGCGTGATGCCAGACATCGACGGTCTAACTCTTACCACGATCGCGCAACGCGCGATGCGGCTACTTGACGATGTGATCCGCGCTTTGCGGCAACTACCGCAACCGGTAATTGCCGCAGTAAACGGCGCGGCGATAGGCGGAGGGTTCTGCCTTGCTATGGCACACGACATGCGCGTGGCCGGCGAGTCTGCGTATTTTCGAGCGGCCGGAATTAACAACGGGCTGACTTCAGCCGAGCTTGGTCTCAGTTTTCTATTGCCGCGGGCTATCGGGACTTCTCAAGCGTTCGACATCATGCTCACGGGTCGCGACGTTTTGAGTGCGGAGGCTCAGAGGCTCGGAATAGTGAGCAGGGTCGTCCCCGACGAACGACTGCTAGAGGAGTGTTACGCAATTGCCGAGCAGATCATTGGTTGGAGTCGCATCGGCGTGGAGCTAAGCAAGCGGTTGCTTTGGTCGGGTATTGAGTCATCGAGTCTCACAGCACACATGGACCACGAAGGCACTAGCCAGCTGTATGTACGGCTAACGACCCAGAATTTCGAAGAAGCGATCCGTGCGCGTAAAGAGCAGCGAGCCCCTGAGTTCCGCGACTAGCACCTAAGGGTTCAGGCGTCTATGGCGTGCGACTGCAGGTTACTGAGGTTGCACCACTCAAGAGTCTGGAGGTGCGTCGACCGAAGTCGCACCTGCGGAGCATTACCAGCCTCGAAGGCATCTTGCCAGCGGCCCGCGCAAAGACACCATTGGTCGCCTGGCTTGAGACCTGGGAAGCCGTACTGAGGCATCGGTGTCGAGAGGTCGTTACCTGCTGACTTCGAAAACTCGAGGAACTCCTCGGTAGCGATAATGCAGACAGTGTGGACACCAGCGTCTTCGGCGCCGGTGTTACAGCAACCGTCGCGGTAGAAACCAGTTACTGGGTCGAAGGAGCATGGCTCTAGATCCTCGCCAAGAACGTTCTTCACTTGATCGGTTCGAGCAGCACGACTGGAATGACCCGCTCGGTCTTCGACTGATAGCCGCCATAGCGGGCGAACTTCTTGGTGACCTGAGGCCAAATCTCGGCTCGTTCCTCTGGCGTCGCAAGCCGAGCGTTCATCGTGACTTTTGGTGCGCCCATGTAGGAGACCTGTACGGCAGGGTTGTCCCTGAGATTCACGAACCAGGCAGGGTGGGTGTCGTCGCCTCCGCGCGAAGCGATGATGACGATTACATCGTCGATCTGGTGTGGGGACGTGAGCATGACCGTGCGGGGGAGACCCGATTTGCGGCCTGTTGTAGTCAATTCGAGCGCTGGCATATTGCCTGCAGTCCAACCGAACTTTCCGAAGGATGCTTTCAGCAGCAGGTGGTGCACGAAGTTCATGGTCTTTAGTTGCATGTCACTGGGCATGGGAGCCACGCTAACCGGTTATCGTGCCGGTTTGTATGAACGATCTAATCCTCCCCCCCGACTTCGAAACACTTCTCTACGACGAGCGTGACGGCGTTGCTTACGTCACGATGAATCGGCCAGAAGTGCACAATGCGTTCAACTACCGAATGCAACTAGAACTGAAGTCGGTCTGGCGCTCGGCGCGGCACAACGATGATGTGCGATGTGTCGTGCTCACTGGCGCTGGCGACAAGGCTTTCTGCACAGGCATTGACCGCAACGAGGCGATGGGACACTGGGAAGCTGACCCCGATGCTGCAGGCAACGCTGCCGTGCCGACTGGAGGGAGTGGCGATAGTTCGCCATGGCATTTCGACGACCCCGGCGAAAATATCGGTCCGAAGAGTAACGACCTATGGAAGCCGGTCATCGCGGCCGTCAACGGAATGGCATGTGGAGGAGCGTTCTACATCCTCGGCGAAGTCGAGTTCATCATCGCAGCAGAGCATGCGACCTTCTTCGACCCGCACGTCACCTACGGGATGACAGCATGTTTCGAGTCGATGCACATGCTTCAAAAAATGCCCTTCCACGAAATCATGCGCCTCGCACTGTTGGGTGCTCGGGAAAGACTCTCGGCGCAACGCGCCCACGAGATCGGGCTTGTGTCGGAGATCGTGACTGCCGACGAATTGCAGAACGCTGCGGCATGGGCAGCTAACGCGATCGCGTCAGCTCCACCTACAGCAATTCAAGGAACGGTACGCAGCCTCTGGGCCGCAAGAGAACTTTCACGCACGCAGGCGCTCGATGTTGGCAAGATTCTTATCAAGGTTGGTAGCGACCCAGAGTCATTACTCGAGGGCCAGAAGTCGTTTTCGAGCGGCGAACGAATCACTCCGCGCGTCAGATGAAATTCGGTGGAGTCATCGGCGACACCTGGCGCGAGTCGACGCCCTGGTGGCCCGCCGATGCGACACCTCCGCAGGGAGCACCGAATGTTTTGGTTATAGTGCTCGATGACGTCGGGTATGGGCAGCTCGGGTGTTACGGCTCGGATATCCGAACTCCAAATATCGACCGGCTCGCTGCGTCTGGTGTTCGTCTCTCGAACTTTCATACGACTGCTCTGTGCAGTCCGACAAGATCTTGTTTGCTTACTGGTCGTAATCATCACAGCAACGGGATGGGACGCGTTGCGGATTTAGCGCTCGGGTATCCGGGCTACTCAGGCCGAATCCCGCAGCGCAACGGAATGCTCGCTGAGATCCTCGGCAACGCTGGCTACGCCACGTTTGCTGTGGGGAAATGGCATCTCACTCCAGACGATGAGACCCACATGGCGGCTTCTCGGCGTTCGTGGCCGACGCAACGTGGGTTCGAGCGTTGGTATGGGTTCCACGGTGGCGAGGCGCACCAGTTCGTGCCAGCGTTGTTCCAAGACAATCACGCGATCACGCCGCCCGATCGTGGCGACTACCACCTGAGCGAAGACCTCGCTGATCGAATGATTAGGTACTTAGGTGAGCAGCGCAGCGTCAGCCCTGAGCAACCGTTCTTCGCCTACTTCGCTACAGGTGCATGCCATTCGCCGCACCACGCGCCACCAGAATGGATCGACTCGTACTCCGGCCATTTTGACCAAGGGTGGGACGCATGGCGAGACGCAACTCACGCCAGGCAACTTGGTAGCGGCCTGCTTCCTGGAGGAACTGAACTGTCGCCGCGCCCACATTGGGTTCCGGCATGGGATTCTCTCAAGGAAGTAGACCAACGCGTTGGCGCTCGTTTCATGGAGTGCTTTGCCGCATTCTTGTCTCATGCCGATGCGCAGATAGGGCGCGTCCTCGACTTCATCGAGAACGAACTTCATGACCTCGACAACACGATCGTCGTACTCATCTCCGACAACGGCGCGAGTTCCGAAGGTGGGCCAAAGGGCAGCATCAACGACGCGCGGATATGGAACGGCGACCCGGCAGGTAGGCGCGAGCTTCGCGCTCGCATAGATGAGATCGGGACTGAGTCTGCGCACAACAACTACCCGTGGGGTTGGACTATGGCTGGCAACACACCGTTCAAGCGGTGGAAGCGCGAAGTACACGAAGGTGGCGTCGCGGATCCCTGCATTGTTAGTTGGCTAGCCGGAATCGACGCGACACATAACGGAAGCATTCGAAGGCATTTCACGCATGTCATCGACATTCTTCCGACCCTGCTCGACCTGATTGGGATCAAACATCCTGAACAGATCAACGACGTCGTCCAAGCGCCGATCGAAGGCGCAAGTTTCGCCGAAGCGCTACGCAGCGCGGATGCGCCACCCCACAGAGTTACGCAGTATTTCGAAATGCTCGGAAGTCGCGGTATCTATCACGATGGCTACAAAGCAGTCACGTTTAAGTCGCTTGGCGATATGTATGGCGACGGACTCGATCCCGATGCTCCGTTCGACCAAGACGTATGGGAGCTGTATCACGTAGCCGAAGATTTTTCTGAGTGCCACGATCTCAGTTCTGAGCAGCCCGAAAAACTCGCAGAGCTCGTCGAGATCTGGTGGCAGCAGGCGCGCGCATTCCAAGTCCTTCCCCTCGACAATCGTCCTCTGGCCGCTCTTGAGGCGCCTAGGCATGCATTCGTAGAGCGCGACCATTACGAGTTTTGGCCGGATAGCTCGATTGTCGCAGAAAACGTGACCGTCAACACCCGCACGTGTTTTCATCGCATCACGGCACACGTCGAGATAGCGCACGGCGAAGTTGCTAATGGTGTTCTGATCGCAATTGGAACTGTGCTTGGTGGTTGGTCATTCCATGTTCTCGACGGCAAGTTGCGCTACGCCTACAACCGATACGGCGCCGAGACCACGGTCATCGACTCAAATGCCGAAATCACAGCAGGGCAACACCGACTTGTTTGTGAGTTCCGAACTAGTCCGAGTTTCTCTGGCGAAGTGCGATTGTTTGTCGATGACGTCGAAGTTGCTTCTGGTTCTATAGACCGAACGACGCCAGCGCGGCACTCGATAATCGGGTCAGGACTTACTTGTGGTTGGGAGCAAGGCCCAGCTATCGGGCCTGGTTACAAGGCGCCATTCCGGTTCAACTCACGGCTTCGCAAAGTCGAAATCGCCGTCGATGGCAGGTCGGCGCTAGATGCGCCGCTCGAGTTTGAACGAATCATGAGTGAGCAATAGCCCACTTGTCTAGCCGGACGCGCGTTACCTCGTAATCTGCGGTTCACGCTTACCAAAACCGAGTTCCGTGGAGGACGTAGTGCCAATACCAGATCAGCCGATCATCAGTCCAGCAACCGGCAAGTTGGGTGTCCTAACCGTTGGGCTAGGAGCCGTTAGTACGACGTTGATCGCAGGTGTAGAACTCGCACGCCAAGGTCTTGGAGAACCAATTGGTTCACTTGCACAAATGGGGACGATGCGGGTCGGAAAGCGGACCGAAGGTCGCTCACCACTCATCCGCGATGTCGTTCCACTAGCCACGCTTGACGACATCGTGTTTGGGGCTTGGGACCCTTACCCGGACGATGCCTACACCTCGGCGACGAGAGCCGGTGTCCTTGAGCAGACCAAGCACCTTGAGCCTGTTGCCGAAGCATTACGCGCGGTGCGGCCGATGGCGGCAGCGTTCGATCCTCACTATGTGAAGCGCCTCGACGGTCCAAATGTAAAAGATAAGACGAGCAAGCGTGCCATGCTCGAAGGCATCCGCGAAGACATCGGTAGGTTCCGCGACGAGAACTTGTGTGACCGTATGGTCATGATGTGGTGCGGCTCGACAGAGATCTTTTTGGAGCCAGGTGCTGCGCACACGGACATTGAGAGTTTTGAAAAGGCGATCGACGCTAACGACCCGACGATTGCTCCCTCGATGCTTTACGCCTATGCGGCTTTGCAAGAGGGCATCCCGTTTGCTAACGGCGCACCGAACCTGACTGTCGATACTCCGGTATTGCGTAAGTTTGCGTCAGACAACAAGGTGCCGATCTCCGGCAAGGACTTCAAGACCGGACAGACTCTGCTCAAGACTGTGCTCGCCCCCATGTTCAAGGCCCGGATGCTCGGCGTAGCTGGCTGGTACAGCACGAACATTCTCGGCAACCGCGATGGCGAAGTCTTAGATGACCCAGAAAGCTTCAAGACAAAAGAAGAAAGCAAGCTCGGCGTGCTCGAACACATCTTGCAGCCTGAGTTATACCCACAGTTGTACGGAGACATGTACCACAAGGTACGCATCAATTACTACCCACCTCGCGGTGACAACAAAGAGGGCTGGGACAACATCGACATAGTTGGTTGGCTCGGCTACCCAATGCAGATGAAGGTCGACTTTTTGTGCCGCGACTCAATTCTTGCGGCGCCACTAGCACTCGACCTAGTGCTGTTCAGCGACCTCGCTAACAGGTGCGGCATGGGCGGCATCCAAGAGTGGCTGAGCTTCTACTACAAGTCTCCGCAAGTCCTTCCTGGCCTGTATCCAGAACACGATTTATTCATTCAGCTAACGAAGCTCAAGAACACGTTGCGCTGGATGATCGGCGAAGAGCAGATCACGCACCTAGGCCTCGACTACGAGATCGAGGGCTAGTCGGCTAGCTCAGTAGTGCCAGGGGAATCCAGACCAGTCCGGGTCCCGCTTTTCTAGGAACGAGTCGCGTCCTTCGGCGGCTTCGTCGGTCATGTATGCGAGTCTGGTTGCTTCGCCTGCGAAGACTTGTTGGCCAACTAGACCATCGTCGATCAAGTTGAACGAAAACTTCAACATGCGTTGCGCTGTTGGCGACTTTGAGTTGATCTTGTGCGCCCATTCGAGCGCAGTTCGTTCGAGGTCGGTATGTGCAACGACTGCGTTGACCATTCCCATGCGGTGAGCGTCGTCGGCTGAGTATTCGTCGCCAAGGAAGAAGATTTCTCTAGCAAATTTTTGGCCTACCTGACGGGCGAGATACGCGCTACCGAAACCGCCATCGAAGCTCGCTACGTCTGCGTCGGTCTGCTTGAAGCGAGCGTGTTCACGACTCGCAATCGTGAGGTCACATACAACATGCAGGCTGTGTCCGCCACCTGCCGCCCATCCGCCGACGGCGGCGATAACGATTTTGGGCATGAACCGGATTAGGCGCTGCACTTCGAGAATGTGCAGCCTTCCTGTTCTGCCAGCATCGACCGTCTCGGCAGTCTCGCCAGCGGCGTACTGGTAGCCGCTACGGCCCCTGATGCGTTGGTCGCCTCCCGCACAAAATGACCAGACTCCATCCTTCGGAGAAGGGCCGTTGCCTGTAAGTATCACGCACCCGACGTCGCTGCTCTGGCGGGCGTGGTCTAGTGCGCGGTAAAGCTCGTCGACAGTATTTGGGCGGAAGGCGTTTCTGACTTCTGGGCGGTTGAACGCGACCCGCACGGCGCCGGTATTCACCGCTCTGTGATAGGTGATTTCGGTCAGGTTCGCAAAGCCAGGTACGACTCGCCATTCTGTTGGATCGAAAATCTCCGAGACCGCTGTGTCCATTGCCATGGCGGCGACACTAGAACGCGACTAGCCGAGGTCGACCACCGTCATGTCGTTCGCGAACACGACCTCGCCAGTAAACCCGGCTGAGAGTGCCTGATCGACCCACTCTTGTTCGCTACCTGGCAGCGGCGGCGGGACCTGATGGGTGAGCACGAGGGTCTTTGCGCCAGCGCGAGCTGCGGTGGCCCCAGCCTGCTCACACGACGAGTGGTAATCGCAGACGTCGCCGAGGCGCGGTGAAGGAATGAGCTTGATTAGGTCTGGCCGTATGACGGTCTGCACGTACACGTCAGCGCCGTCGAGTAGCTGATCCAATCCGTCGCACGGGACTGTGTCGCCAGCCAGCACTATGACCTTGCCGGCGTGTTCGATTCGGTAACCGACTGTCGGAGACACTGGTCTGTGGTCGGTCGGAGCGCAGGTAACACGTACGTCGCCGACCTCCCAGACCGTACCTTGAGAGACTTCGGTCACGATTACGCCGGGTTCCCAATTGAGGTCGGCGTGATGATCTAGTCGGTAGCCGATGTCGTGGCGCAACATTTCGAGTGTCCTTTGCACGAACTGCGCGGTACCAAGAGGACCGATAACAGGCAATGGATTCTCGACCGGCGACATCGCCCACCGGGTTGTGACTACGTCGTTGAAATCGGTGACGTGATCGCTGTGCAGGTGCGTGAGAAAAAGCTGGCTCAAGAACGGTGGAAATACCCCAGCGCCAGCGAGGCGCATGAGTGCACCCCGGCCGCAGTCGAACAACAGATGATGTCCGTCCACTTGGACAAGATTGGCTGACCCTGCGCGGTCCGCCGAAGGGATAGGAGAGCCTGTACCGAGGAGCGTGAGTTTCATTGCTGCGTTCCTTCGCCGTTAGTCGCGGTATGAGTCATTATTAGTTAGATGTGTTGATGCCAAGTAGTGCATGCAAGGTCAGCTTCACAATCGATCTCGTGAATTCGACTGAGTTGCCTTTGTGGTGGCGCAAGTAGTCGATTTGCTCGACGCTCGCAGCGACGTCAAGAGCGGCGCGCAACTCAGCTGCCTCGGCGGGAGCGAGGGCAGCGAGTTCCGGCGCGAATACTTTGTCGATCTGCTGGCTGAGCACTTGCCTGCGGAAGTCGAAGGCCTTGATCAGTTGTTGCGATTCGGCGATTTCGCTCGCCGCAGCCCGCACCACGTTGTTGGTCTTGTCATAAATCGTGAGGCGCAATTCGACTAGGGCATTGATGCGTTCGGTGGTCGTTCCACTGAAATTTGGTTTGGCATAGAGGTGTCCTATGCGCTCGGTCTGGAACGTGACGATCGCCTGAATGAGCGAATCGCGGTCGTCGAAATATCTAAAGACCGACCGTTCGGAAACTCCTGCGCGCAACGCGATTGCAGCAGCGCTCGGACGGGATACGCCTTCTTCGTAGATTGCGAGGAGCGCTTCGATCACAGCTTCGCGCCCACGCTCGGTGCGCATGCGCCGCCCGTCGAGTTGGTCTGGGACGTCGAGCGTTTTGGTCAGGTCCGCGGTTGGAGAGACTGTGTGTGTGGTCATTACCTTGCACCTTCTGAGTTGAGCGGCTACAACGAGCTAACGTTTGAATTGACAGTAGTACTGACTATATACGGAGGATTCATAAATGAGTGACTCAGGTCTACGACTGTTTGTGGATGCGCAACCGGTCCCAGAGTTTGCAACTACTGCATTCACTGTTTCGCCGGAGCTACGCAACGCAAAAGTTGCGATCGTCACTACCGCGGCAATTCACCGGATAGACGATGACGGTTTTGAGTCGACCGATACCGGGTACCGACGTATTAGCCGTGCAGATCGCGATCTCGTCCTAGGTCACTGGAGCCCGAACTTCGATCGCACGGGTTTTGCTGTCGATCTAAACGTCGTCTACCCGATCGATCGCCTCGAAGAGATGGCGACCGAAGGGCTTATCGGAGAAGTTGCCGAAAATCACTACGCCTTCGCAGGCAACCAAGACGACAGCGTCACCCGAGTGCGTCTTGATTCAGGACCCGCAGCAGCGCGCGAACTTGTCGCCGCTGGGGTCGATGTCGTCTTGCTAACTCCGGTTTGACCACTCTGTTCGCGCACCGTGTGTGTGCTCGCTCACGTTCTCGAGGCGCATGGAATCGCGACAGTGTCCCTCGTGTCGGTGCTCAGCGTCGCAGAGCGCATGCGTCCACCGCGTGCGCTCTATTGCGAGTTCCCGTTGGGTCGCCCTTTGGGTCAACCCAACGATGTTGAGTTCCAGCGTGATGTCTTGGACCGCGCTTTCGCATTACTAACAGCAGACGCTGGACCGGTGCTAAATGCTCACCCGGTAGTGATCGAACTCGAAACCGAACCACTGTCATGCTCATTGCCAGCACGCTTCGACCCAAACCTTGCGCCAGCGGTGGATGAAGTTCGCGCCCTGCGGGCTGCGTATGACCGGTCCGTGAAGTCGCGCGGTGGCCGAACCTCTGTCGGGCGGGTTGTGTCGCCCGACGCGATCTCGGAGGTTGTCGGAGCCTTCGTGCGAATTGCCGAAGGAGTCCGATGGGACGAAGTCGGACTGCCAGCAGACCCGGTGCAATGTGCACACGACGTCAGGACCTACTACGAAGAGGCTGCGCTGTCGCTTGATGAAGCCGCCACAGAACCCGGGCGTGCTGAAGCCTGGTTCTACGATCGCACAGAGGCGGGCAAGGCGTTATTGGCTGCGCGCAAAGAGATGCAGACACAGAAAGCGCCGTTCCATTTCTGGTTTTATTTGGCTCGTGGCACTCGTTAGAGCGCGCTGAACAAGTCTGGGAAAACTTTCGCAACCCGCGATGTGAGGTAGTCACCGTATGTGCCTTCCCAGGCGAGGGGAGCTGCGTCGTCCCATCGCACTGGGTTGAATCCAGAATTGGTTCGAAGGTCGTCTGCTGATCCTGGAAGCGAAACAACGGTTGTATCCCACCCTGGGTCCAAGAAGAGAGGGAACGAGTAACGATCTCCGCTCGTCTGGTTTCGTACGCGGTGAGGAGTCGAGCGGTATCTCCCGCTAGTGAGTTTCTCGAGCATGTCGCCGACGTTGATGATGAGAGATTCTGGGAGATACGGAGCGTCAACCCAGCCATCGGAAGTTTTCACCTGTAATCCTGGTGTTCCGTCGTGAGCGAGCACCGTGACCAACCCATAATCGGTGTGCTCCCTAACGCCCCAGCGATCGTCACTGTCGAGTCGCTGGGGGACCGCTGGGGGATATCGGAATATTCGAAACAATACGGTTGGATCTTTTGTCAGGTGCTTTGCGAACCAACTTGGATCTAGTCCGAGCCCAACTGCCATCGCTTCGAGGACGCGCTCGCCAACAGAAGTCAAGCCCGAAATGGTGTCGAGCACGAGTTGCCTGAGAGTATCGGGGGTTGCCGGAAACAGGTTCGGGCCATGTAATGCGACTCCCGCTCGCACTCGTGGATCAGCGGTTGAGAGTTCGGTTCCAAAATAGATGCCCTCTTTGCCATCTGGCATGCCGGAGGTGAGTTCGCCACCTAGAGGGAACCAACCTCGCCAAGCGCGACCGCCGCGGGCCATACTGATTTGAGATTTGACTGCCGAGGGCAGCGCAAAAAAGTCGACTGCGGCGTGGCGGAGTTGGGTCAACAAGTTCGGTTCGATTCCGTGGCCAGTCACAGCAAAAAAACCAACGGACCTGCACGCGGCGTCGATCAAGGCGCCTGCTTCTGAGGTGCTCGCCGCAAGGTCAACTACCGGAATGTCTTGCATCAGCCACTCGCCGACAGAGTTGGGTCCCGGATGTATTTGGCGATCGCGGAGGCGTACGCCTCGCGCCCGCTGGTGTTCAAGTGGAAGCCATCTCTTGCGAACCAATGGTTGTTAGTAGCTGTAGTTGAGTTACCAAGCTTGTTCCAGTCGAGCAGCTGCACATTGGAGTAGTTCGCCGAGTTCGACTTCAAGTAAAGATTCACGCTGTCTTGCCATGATCGCGGCATTCGCGTGTTGAGCACGATGACCCTCGGGAAGTTTTTCAGTGTCTTCATCATTCGCTCGAAATCCTTGTCACCCCAATCGCCGTTGGTTCCTAAGTGAATAACGACGACGTCCGCGCCGAACAATCCGCCCACCGACGCGATCTGCTCGAGGCGTGCCACGCCACCTACGGGAGCGCGACTTACTTTGGCATCGACGAAGGTGTCGGCCCCGAACGCGGCCCTCAGCGTGTCGGCGGCGCCAAGCATGACTGAGTCGCCGATTGCAACGATGTTTGTGGTTTCCACGGGCTTGATCGTCGTGGATGTGGTGGCGCCCGGGATGGTCTCGATGGTAGAAGCAGTAGCTGTAGTTGGGGCTGTAGTCCGGTTGAAGTTTGGCAGTGAATCAGCTTCAGGAGTCGATTCGATGCAGCCGAGTGGGTCATCCGAGGAGCAGAACGGTGTTGCTGCCATGACTGCTGCGCCCGTGATCCCGCCGATACCGGCGAGCACTGCTAACGCTGCGACCCAACGACGACGCCATTGGGTGGAAAGGGGTCGACGGTCGTGCAAGAAGCGATGCCACCAATCGCCAAGGTGGCCTTTGCGGACTGGCGCCTCAATAAAACTGAATGAGATTTCCGCAGCTCCGAGAGTAAGCGTGAGCCGCAGAACCAGGTTTGCGACGCCGTGAAGCGGGATGTCCTCAGACGGTCGAGTCACCTGGAAAATCGGCCAGTGCCATAAGTAGATCCCGTAGCTACGCAAGCCAATCCAACGCAACAGTCGTGTGCCAAGAAGCCGGCCGATGTGGCTAGCAGGGTGCACCGCCGTCGCTATGACGACGCACGAAAGTACGGCTACGAGAAACATTCCGCCTCGGTACAAGTAAGCGCTCTTGAACTCGGTGGCCTGATGCAATCGAAAGAGCCAGATAAGCGCACCAACGGCTACGACATCTAGAAATATCGGGGCGCCTTTGCCGACCCTTCGACTGAATCTTCCTGGAAGCCAAACGAACGCTAACCACGATCCGATGAGCAGCCCACTAGCTCGGGTGTCGGTACCTTCGTACAGGCGAGTCGGATCGAGATTGTGATCGTCGAGGGGTAGCGAAAAGTTCGTGTATCCGGGAAGAAACCTGAACAATGAATTCGCGGCCATCCATGCCGCAGCAGCCAAGCTTGCTATTTGGACAAGATGGCGCATTCGCTTCAATCCGACAGCGCGCACGACGACGAAGAAGATGACAGGCCACAAGATGTAGTACTGCTCTTCTACGGCTAGCGACCACAAGTGCTTGAAGACCGACGGCCGTTCGTTGTTAAAAGTCGCGGTGTTCGTCACATACGAGGTGGTGGAGATCTGATACCAGTTAGTGATGTACAGGAATCCAGACACGATGTCGCCGCGGATTCGTTCGACCTCGTCGCGTAAGAACAAAACGGCATAGGCAGTCCAGAACCCGATTAGGGCATACAACGCAGGGAGCAAGCGACGAGCACGGCGCATCCAGAAGGCTCGGAATGCTGTGCCATGAGTCGCTCGGTGTTCGTTGATCAGGAGTGACGTGATGAGGTACCCGGAAATCACGAAGAACACCTCGACGCCGAGGTAACCACCGCGCAGCCAATGGATTCCTCCGAGGCTTTCGTCGCCTGCGTGATAGATGAGAACCGCAGCGACAGCCAAAGCGCGCAAGCCGTCTAGTCCAGGCAAGTACGGGAGCGACTGTTCGCGCGCAGTCACAGAAGTGTCGCTCATGGTGTTCATATTCTCGCCGATGCAACCTCAACATTCGTGGCTCTAGCGCACAGAAAATCTGGTCTACCGATCTAGGCGACTAATTGGAGTGAAATCTGCAATGCTTGCCCGATGAGCATTCTCGGCACCCAAGTTTTGCGAACTGAAGACCCGCGGTTTTTGACTGGCGCTGACCGATTTATCGACAACATCGCCATCGAAGGTGCTCGCCACGTCGTCTATGTACGTTCGACAGTCGCGCACGCCCGGATCAGCGTTGATGTATCTGTCGCGCTTAGTGCTGCAGGAGTTGAAGCTGTCCTTGTTGCGGCCGACATCGACTTAGACAAAGAAGAACTCCCGAATCCGCGAATCCACGCATCAATGGCACGCCCGATCGTCGCCTTAGACACCGTGCGTTTCGTCGGCGAAATCGTTGCCGTTGTTGTTGCCACGACCAGAGCAAAGGCGGTCGACGCGGCGGAGCTGGTCATAGTCGACTATTCGCCGCTTGCTGTTGTGGTTGACCCGGAAAAGGCACTCGCTGACGGTGCGCGGGTCTTGTTTCCACAAGCCGGGACAAACGTCCTGATCGAGGCTGGCTTTCGCCATCCGGAGGACGATTTTTTCGCAGGCTGTGATGTCGTCGTACGTCAACGAATCGTGAATCAGCGGCTTGCACCATGCCCAATGGAGGCTCGCGCTAGTGCGGCACGAGTCGAGTCAGATGGAAGAGTCACGGTTTGGTCATGCACGCAGAATCCGCATGGCACACGCAACGCGCTAGCCGCCGCACTCGGACGTGAACCAGACGAGGTTCATGTGATCACTCCGGACGTTGGCGGCGGTTTCGGGGCAAAAGGTGGTGCAGCGCCAGAGGAAGTCTTATTACCGTGGCTTGCAATACGCCTTGGTTTTGCTGTTCGATGGGTAGAAACGCGAACGGAGTCAATGCAGACACTCGTTCATGGCCGAGCGCAAGTCCATTACGCGGAACTAGGGGGCACGAGCGACGGTCGCATGATCGCCTATCGGTTGCGGATCGTGCAGGACGTCGGTGCGTACGCATCTTTCGGGGCGATGTTGCCGTTCATTACTCGCATGATGGCCCCGGGGGTCTACGACTTAGCCAGAGCTGACGTCGCGATTACGTCGGTAGTCACAAACACATGTCCGATCGAGGCGTATCGAGGTGCCGGTCGTCCAGAGGCCACAGCGGCTATAGAACGAATAGTTGATGTGTTCGCAGCCGAGGTTGGTGTCGACCCAGCGCAAGTCAGACGCCTGAACGTTCTGAGTCCCGACGCCTTCCCGCTCGTGACGCTGACGAAAGCGCACTATGACACCGGTGATTATGCGACTGCTTTGGACAATGCACTCGAAGCCGCTAGTTACTCAGAACTTCGCACCGAACAAGCCGCACGTCGCAAGAACAATGATCGCAAAGTCCTCGGCATCGGCGTTAGTAGTTACGTCGAGATCACGAATCCCGGTGGTGAGGGCGAGTTCGGATCTGTCGAACTTACAGCCGAGGGTGGTGCCGTCGTCCGTACCGGCACATCTGCACATGGGCAGGGTCACGCCACGGTGTTCGCGATGCTCGTTCATGATGAGACAGGTATTCCAATGGACAAGATCGAGGTACGTCATGGCGACACAGACGACGTCGCACGCGGGAATGGCACGGGTGGTTCGAGGTCGTTGCAAGCAGGAGGACCACCGATAGTCGCGTCGGCACAGTCCGTAGTCGATGCGGCTAGGTCGATAGCTGCCGAGCTAATGGAAGCAAACCCGGCCGACATCGTCTTGAACGTCGAGCGGGCAGAGTTCCACGTAGCCGGTACACCAGCGAGGTCCGTGGGCTGGCGAGATGTCGCCACGAGCCACATCTCTGATGCCGGTGCGAACCTCCTACGTGAACGCGATGTCGAGCCCGAAGGTGCGACGTTCCCGTTCGGGAGTCACGTGGCTGTCGTCGAAGTCGACCTAGACACAGGCAAGGTTGAGTTGTTGCGTCACGTCGCATGTGACGACTGTGGCCGAATCATGAATCCGATGATTGTCGCTGGGCAGGTCCACGGTGGGGTCGCGCAAGGCATCGCGCAGGCGTTGTGGGAAGAAATGCGCTACGACGATGAAGGCAATCCGCTCACAGCGACGTTTATGGATTACGCGATCGGCTCGGCGGCGGAGTTCCCGAGCTTCGAACGCGTCCCAATGGAGACTCTCACGTCGCGCAACCCGCTCGGAGCCAAAGGGATCGGCGAGTCGGGAACAATCGGGTCTACGCCAGCGGTTCAGAACGCCGTTGTCGACGCGCTCTCGCACCTCGGGGTTAGGCATATCGATATGCCATGCACCTCAGAGAAAGTCTGGCGCGCTGCGAACGTGGATTTCAGGGTGAGCGAGTAACAGTTGGCTTG
>SXGU01187621.1_pt1 | contig 29147 bp, 25 predicted proteins | sample 3174531 | NCBI WGS metagenome assembly SXGU01 (sample SAMN11356863, study PRJNA531348) | freshwater metagenome | isolation source: freshwater sample F1-140 | place: China: Fuxian Lake, Yuxi | collected 2017-12-25 | reverse complement strand
TCTTGTGCGCACCGGTGTGGGCCAGGTCTTCGCGCTTGACCCACAGCGAGGCACCCGCGCCCTGCGCCGTGAGACGCGGGCAGAGGGTCAGCGGCGTGGGTCGACCCACGAACTCACGCAGCAACGTCCGCAGCTCAAGTTGAAAGCGCTCGTCGTGGCGAATCGACTCGTAAGCCAACTGAAGTTCAAGGAGGGCTGGGACAAGCGTTTCCGGGACGTACTGCCCGCCGTAGGGCCCAAATCGACCCGTGGCCATGGTGGCCGTGGTGGCCGCGGCACTCATCGGCTGGCGTCCTGTGCGCCACCATCCACTGGTGCCGACGCGGCGATCGTCACGGCGCGGCGCCTGTCCGATGACCAGAAGTGGAAGAGCGGCCCGCTGAGCGCGTAGAGCAGGAACGCCACGGCCAGCGACTCTTGCAGGTACCAGATGCACAGCGGGATGGGCAGCACGATCTTGGCGACCGTCGCGAAGTCCTTCCGGCCGCGCAGGTAGCGGTTGACCACGTGTGGGTAGCGGAGCCGGCTCACCATGAGGAGCCCGGCCGCGAGGACGCCGGCGGGGATCGCCAGGCTGCTGAATCGCTCCATCGAGTCGGGCAGCCCGCCTGTGGACTGCGCCACGAGGTGTTGGTGCAGGATGATGAGGCTGACCACGACGCCGGCGGCACCTGGTGAGGGAAGGCCGCGGAAGGATCGATGTCCCTCCAGTTCCAGGGAGACGGTCTCGGCGTTGAAGCGGGCCAGGCGAAGCGCCGTGCAGCAGATGTAGAGGCCGGCGACGCCCCACGTGGCCTTGGCGTAGGCGCTCTGCGCATCGGGGCTGAAAATGGCCGCGTCCGTGGTGCCGAAGTAGTGGCTCACCAGCCGCAGCATCATGAAGGCGGGGGCCACGCCAAACGTCACCATGTCGGCCATGGAGTCCAGCTGCGCCCCGAACTCGCTGGCCGAGCGCGTCAGGCGGGCGACGAAGCCATCGATTGCGTCAAAGAACATCCCCACGAAGACAAGCGTGGCCGCGACGGTGAGCGTGCTCCAGCCGTGGAACCCCGTTTGGCTGACCGGCTTGCTGGCGTAGTGGATCGCTGCGAACCCGCAGACCAGGTTGCCCAGCGTCATGATCGTCGGCATCACGCCGATCGCGGGGAGCGGGCGCGAGAATCCTCGGAGCTTGAGGGCTCGGCGTCGGGAGCGCCGTGGGGTGGGTTCGACGAGGTTGGTCACGGTGACGCGGCGCCGGGAGGCGGCGGGTCGGGAGATTCTACGGCCGTGGCGACGTCATTCCCATTCCACAGCCCGCCCGGGACGATGACCAGCACCGTCGTGACCAGTTCTTCGCCCATTCGCCCGGCCAACAGGAGCTCGCCGGCTGTGGGGACCCCGGGGCCTTCCTCATCAACCGGCCCACGACCGCCGCTGGACGCCGCCCGCGAGGCCGGAGCGATGATCGCCAGCTGCCCTCGATGAATCGTGAAATAGGCACTCGTGCCCGGCAGGAGGTTGCCAGCGTCATCGCCACGCAGGACGGGTTGCGTGGAGGGCGCCAGCGAGGCGGGCGGAGGCGCGAGGGCTCCGATCATGCACTGGACATCGGCCACTTCCTCGGACTGCTCCTTCACCAGCCAGCCGCGGCACGAGAACCAGAGCGTCCCGGGCCCGGCCGCGAGCAGTCGACCATCGACGAACAATCGCGGATGCCCATCGGTGGACGCACGGAGCGTGGGCCGCCACGCGGTGGGCTCGCCCAACCAGGTACGCGTCTCGGCAAGCACGCCACCAGCCGCGGAGACCAGCTGCACGAGGTCGACGTCGTCGGCGACCCGAACGGCAAGTCCATTGCGCTGCAGTCGGCTCCGCTGGCTTGGGTCCAATCCTTCGGGCGATGGAAGTCCGTCGATGAAGGCTGCGAGCGTCGAGGTCGTGGCCGGCAGCGTGAGGCGAATGACCTCCAGTCCACGCTCCGTCAGGAGGACCGTGCCCTGCCCGGCTGGTGCGGCGACTTCGGCCGTCGCCGCCGGAACGGACGGGGGGGAGTCGCACGCCAGGAGGGAGGCGCTGACCGTCCACCCGGCCAGCAAGGCGAATGGTGCGGCGAAGGCGTGTCTGGTCACGATCGTCATGAGCTTCGTCCCAATGCCTTGGGCCGAGGAAGCGGCACGTCGTTGATCGCATCGATGAGCAGGCGGACCAAGCCGTAGTCCCGACGTGTGTGGGTGAAGACGACTCGCGGGAGGTCCTCGTGAGCGCCGTTTTCCTCGGCCAAGGCCTGCGTCAGCTGCAGCGTCCCTCGCGCGATGAGGGGGCGGAACCTGGACTCGATGGACTTCAGCGCTGCGGCGGGGAGCGTCGAGTGCATCCGGATCACCAGGCGGTCGCCGACATAGCGGCTGGAGTGGTAGCGCCGATAGAAGCGTGCGATGCGCGCGGCTGCGTCAGCGGGGCTGGAGGCTCGATGGAACAACGACAGGTCCTCCGGCGAGATCCAACCCTCGTCGCCCAGCCGCCGCCGCATCCATCGCTCCGCATCGCGCCACCACCCGCGCGGCCTTCCGTTGGCCTGGGAGCCTTCGACAAGCAGGATCGGCACCAGTGCCCCTCGGCCCGTCTGGATCAGCGTGAGCGCCTCGAAGAGTTCGTCCAGCGTGCCGAAGCCGCCGGGGAATGCGGCGATCGCGTCGGCGTGGCTGAGAAAGGCCACCTTCCGCGTGAAGAAGTACCGGAACCGGAGTGCCTTGTGGTCGCCAGCGATCACCGCATTGGCGCGGCTCTCGAAGGGAAGGTGGATGACCAGCCCAAAGCTCCTTTCGGTCGAGGGGCCCTCCAGTCCGGCGCGCATGATTCCCTCGCCACCTCCGGTGATCGCCATCCAGCCGGCGGCTCCCATCAGGTGGCCAAACTCGACTGCGGCGGCATAGTCGGGATGGTCGGTCGGCGTCCGGGCGGATCCGAAGATCGCGACCTTGCGAATCCCTCGATATCGATTGAAGACCCGAAAGGCCTGCCGAACCTCTCGCATGGCGGTCCGCGCGAGTCGGAGCTGATGGGTCTCCGAGCGGTCGGCGAGGGAGCCCACGGCTGCCTCCATCGCCTCGATCGTCACCTTGAGCGCGTGCGGGTCGATGTCCGCGCCTCCCACGGCGCTGCGAGCGACGCTCTCCAGCAGTGCGAACTGCTCCGCCGTCAGCGGGAGGGGAGAGTCTGGCCCGCGAGGCGATCGTGGATGGCTGGAGTCTGGGGCGCTCATTGTTTCGTGGCTGGTGCGGTCGGGGTCGACTTTCCTCGAGGCGAGAGTATCCCCGGAAGCGGAGCCACGCGTGTGAGCGGATGGTCAAGCGTCCCCGTGACCTCCAGCTGCACGAGCGGGTCGATGACGGCACCGAGCAAGTCGCCCAGGAGCGGCATGGCCGATCGACCCCGCAGTCGCGCCTCGATCGTGCCGGAGGCAATGTCGACGGTGCCGTCTCCGACAAGCTTGAATCCGTCGGCCCGCAACTCGGTCTCCCACAGGGTCAGGTGGTCGCCGGAAAGCGAAAAGTGCGTCTCCAGTTCCTTCAGGCGCCTGTCGCTCCCGAACGTCAGGGGATTCAGGAGGTCAGGCGGCGGCGCGCCGAAGTCTGCTCCCGTGACGAACAATGAGCCCTCGGCTTCAAGCGGGAGTCCTTCATGCCCGGTGACGACACCGCTTCCGCTGGCGATGCCGGTCGGCGCCGAGTGCATTCCGCCTGCGCGGACCACGTCGGCCCAGGGGATCCCATCCGCACGTACGTCGACGCTCCAGCGGCTGTCGCTGGGCACGACGACCGACGCCGACACGATGCCGTCGCCGGCGGGGATGTCGAGCCGGGCGCGGATGGGCTGGCCATCCGCCCCGACGATGAGTGCCGACGGAATCCGCAACGGGGCACCGGCGATGCACGAATCGATGGGCACGCACCCGACGCTCCACGAGGTCTCGTTGACCGAGACGTCAACCAGCCCGTCGTACTCTTCGACGGCCACGCCCAGCTGCATGGAGGCGCCCACGAGCGAAACAGGGAAGTCGGCGTCATAGTTGCCGGAGCCCCACGTGACGCTGCCGCCGCGGATCGACACCCGTCGGCCTGGGTTGAACGCCATCGACTGGAGGGATGAACGGACGGGCTCCGGGACGATCGACAGCAGCGCCGGGCTTCCCTCGGCGACAGCGTCGAGTGTCACGCGCCCCCACGCGGGCTCGCCGTGCGCGCCCTCCTTGAGGTCGCCAGTGATCGAGAGGCTGAGCTGGCCGCCGGCGAGCGGAGCGTCAAGATCCCTCGAGACCATCGAACCATCCACGATCGACACGCACGCCGTGGCGGGGAAGGTGATCTCCAATGGCGTCGCGGTCCCCGAGCCCAGCTGCGCGCGGGTGGGATGGGCATCAAGCCGCTGAAGGTGCGCGCCGACCCCTGTTGCGGAGGCGGGCATCTCCAGGGCAAGGCCAAGCGCTTCACTGACGTCCGCCAGATCGCCCGCGCCGACTTCTCGAAGGATTCCTCGCGTGAAGGGCGTTCGCGGATCAAGCGAAGGAGAGGTGAATGTCCACGTGGCTTCACCCGCTCCTCGCCGCGGCATCGCGGCGTGCACGGTGCACTGGGTGTGCCGATCCCCCGCGCCGTCCACCGGACCGGCGATGAACCCAAGCTCGCGCGCGGTGATCGCGTCGTCATCGATGTCGATCCATCCACTGGTTCCTTGGATGTCCAGCCGCTCTCCACCGATCGTCGCGTGCAGGAGGCCGGGCTTCACGCGGGCCGAGAGTGTCGACTCGCGGATCGCGACCGCGGCGTCCACCACTCCCTGCGGGTCGGCGCGCATCCACCAGTCGGGGGCGGTGGCGGGATCGATCAGACCAAGTTGCCCGGCCGCGCACGCCACGTCGATGGCACCGGCGTGGATGTCGATGCTCGGCTCGCCACCCGACAGCGAGCCGGCCGCCGCGATCTCGCCGCCGCACATCGTGCCGGCGCTGCGCTCGAGTGCGACGCGTCCGGGGGTGATCCGCACGCGGGCGGAGGTCTCCGTGAGGGCCAAGCCGGCGGGCCAGCCGATCTCATCGGTCGCGAGTGGGCTGATCGGCGGCCCGATGGTGCCGTCGGCGACGTCGACCACGATGTCGTACTCGGGATCGCTGCCAAACCGGGTGACGTGCCCGGTCACGCTCAGGGTCCCTGTTGGGCGGAGCGATTGGAGGATGGCTCCCTCCAGCGTGGGTTGCGCCGGCCATTGGGGATGCTCGGCCCGATGTGCGGGCGGGATCGCCGTCCACAGCAGGGGGCTCGCCGGCTCGCCGTGGGCAGTGAATCGCAGGTTTGGCACGCCGATCAGGCGGCCGTCGTCGCGGAGCTCCAGCCGAATCTCTCCGGCCACTTCTCCAGAACCTCCACTGAGCGACTGGAAAGCGATGGGTTCAGAAAAGGACACCCGGCCCGGCTCGAAGTGGATGGTGCCGGAGTGGCCCACGAGCGGGAGCGGAAAGGTGCGCAAGAGGACGCGTCCCTCGTGGATGGTGATGTCGCCGCTGAGCTCGACCGGAACATCCGTCGGCGTCTCGCGGCGCAGGCGCAGGCTGAGCGAACCTCGGCCACCGGGCTCGAAGGGGGGCAATCCCTGCGCCACGAGGCTCGGCTCGATGGCCCGCGCCGCGTTGAGGTCGAAGATTTCGTCAAGCACGTCGCCGACCTGGCGCTCCACGGCTCGGCGCAGCTCGTCGTTGACGATGATGTCATCGCACGAGATCACCAGGTCGATGGCCGGGGCACCGGAGAGCCCCTGGAGCGAGCCGTCGATGCGCACCGTGGACTGGCCGGGGCCGACCGCCTGCAGCCCCTCGATGGTGGCACGGTCGTCGGCAACGAGGACCGTGCCGCGCGCCCCCGTGAGCGGGTACGGGAACTGCGGGATCGTGATCGTCCCGTCGCGGAGCGTGAGGGCGAGCGAACTCTCCACGGGGCTGGCCGCGCCGGCGGTGCGGCCAGCGCGCCGGAGCGAGGCACGCAGGTCGAAGGCCATGTTCCTCACGTGCATTTCCTGCAGCGCGTTGGCGGCGGCGATTGGCAGCAGCACGCAACTCTCGTCCCCTCGACGCTCCAGCGTGAACCCGTCGATGCGCAGCGAGAGGTCAAACGCCGCCTGGTCCAGGGCCTGCGTGAGCAGGTCGCTCCCCGTTCCCGGATCGATGGGCGGCAAGGCGCCCAGATCGACCATGCCGTGCGCCTCGAAGGGGACGCGAACCGTCGCCGCGTCGTTCCCGGACTCGCCGATGGTTCCTCGCGCCTCCCGCAACTCGATCGACGTCGGCGTGATGATCGCCAGCGCCGCCGAGACGTGGAGCGTCGGCGGCGGGGCCGGCGTGCGCGCCTTGCTGCCACACAGTCTGGTCCAGGTTCCCAGCTGTGCGATCTCCGGGAGCCGAGCCTCGAAGTCATGGATGGCCATTTCCAGCTGCGCGGGGGTCGACTCGCTGGCCGTGAAGGCGGCCCGGGTGATGGTCCCGCTCGGGCCCGCTGCCTCCAGCACCGCGCGGGCGCGGCTTGGCAAGAGATCAAGGAGTCCGTGGTTCCAGGGCATCTCGCGAAGCGTCGCCGTGAGCGCGATCATCGTCGCGTCGTACGCGCCCTCGATGGAGATTGCGGCGGAGGGGAGCGTGGCCTGGAGCGCCCATTGCGTGGCGTGGTCGTCGTCCCGGACGCACGAGGCCTCGATCGGAACAGGGTCGCCCATCACGATGAGCCCCCCGCGAAGGACTCCCACCTGGTACTTGAATCGTCGGACGGTGAGGGCGTCGAAGGGCAACAGGCCGTCGCGCTCGCGCGGCGTGGCATCGGGCTTTCGAGGCTTGATCGTTCGGAGTGACCCGACATTGAATCGCGGCGGGTCTGAGTCCGATTCGACCAGTTGGAGGACTCCGCCATCCAACTCGAGGTGTTCCAGTCGAGGTGATCCGGCGAGCGTGGAGCCCCAATCCAGGTCCATGCGGACGGTTTCCACGGAGGCCACTTCCGATCCGGGTCCGCCCCACAACGGCGCATTGAACTGGACGTTGTCCGCCACGATCCACGGCCCCTCAAACCGCAGCCGCGCGATCGTGACATCGGCTCCGACCAGTTCACCCAGTGCGGAGGCCAGCATGGACCGCGGGAGCCGGCCGTCCAGGAGGATCGCGGCGACGAGGATCATGCTGATTCCCAGCCACCGCACCTTGAACCTCAGGATGCGACGGAGCAGGCTTGCCCGCCGTGCGGGGCTGGCATCGGGCTGCTGCACCATGCGGCGCGAGATGCTATCGACGCAGCCTCCACTATCGTCCCGCCCCATGGCCCGTGCCGCCCTTCAAGTAGGCCGCCGACACGCCGTCGTCACGGGCGGCGCGCGACGGGTTGGGCGAGCGATTGCCCTCGCGTTGGCGCGCGCCGGCTGTGACGTCACGGTGACCTATCGATCGTCGCACCGCGAGGCGGTTTCGCTGGTCCAGGAACTGACCGAGCTTGGTGTGCACGGCGAGGCCTGCCGCGCCGATTTCGCCAATCCCGAGTCGGGCGTGCGCGCGACCATGGCGGCGATGGGTCGCCGGCCCGTGGACGTGTTGGTGTTGAATGCATCCGCCTACCAGCCTGACGCCGCGACGCCGCGGGCGCAGGCCATGCGATTGCGCCAGCACCTGGAGGTCAACGCGATCGCGCCGATCCTGCTGGCCCGCGCGATGGCTCCGAAGCTGGCCGCGAGCACGACGCCGGGCGGCGGGTCGATCGTCGCGATGGGTGACATCCATGCCATGGGTCGACCGCGCGGGAAGTGGTCCGCGTACCTGGCTTCCAAGGGTGCCCTGCACGCCGCGATGGAATCGCTCGCCATCGACTTGGCCCCGGCGGTGCGAGTGAACCTCGTGGCTCCGGGACTGGTCGCGGCCCCCGGCACGGCCACGCGGGCCGAGGTCGCCAGCTACCTCAAGCGAGTTCCGCTGGCACGCGCGGGAACGCCAGCTGATGCGGCGGACGCCGTGGCGTGGCTGGCACTCACGGCTCGATACGTGACGGGGCAGGTGATCCGCGTCGATGGCGGTCGATGGCTTCGCTGAGCGAAGCGTGCGCGGCATCCAGCACCGATTCGGGCGCGCCGGCCTTCCGGGCACGCTCCACCCAGAACGCCGCCTCTTCGGCTCGACCTGCCTCGGCCCACGCGAGCGCCGTGTTGATCGCGAGGTCGATTCGAAGCGGTTGCGCGATCGCGGTGCGCTCGATCGCGCGTGCCCGCCCCTCCTGGTCTCCAAGCTGCTGGCAGGCGAGCGCCAGCTCGATCCCGACGGATTCCCGTGCGAGCGCCGCCTCGTCCAGCGCCAGGAGGAGCGCACGGGAGCGATCCGGGGAGCCTGCGAGGCGCGCGACCCGTGCTTCCATGAGTCGGAGGTCCTGGTCATCCGGTCGGAGGCTTCGAGCGCGCGAGGCCAGTTCCAGCGCCGAACTCGATCGACCCACACGGGCAGACACATCAGCCATCGACATCAGGCAAGTTGGATCGTCCGGGCGCAGCCGGTCCGATTCCCCGAAGGCGGCCAGGGCCTCCTCCCAGTGGTCCAGCCGAGCGTGCGCCAGCCCGCGGTAGAGGTGGTGGCTGGCGTCTGAGGGAGCCCTTCGGCACGCCTCTTCGGCCAGGGCCAATGCCTGCGCCGCGCCACCGGGCACCATCGACGCGACCACGCTCGCCGCATGCGGATAGCCCGCGTGGAAGCCATCCGCGGCCGCCGCCGCCGCGTACGCCTCGATCGCGGAGTGTCGAAGTTCCGTCGCGCGCCCGGGCGACGACTGGCCGGCTTCGGCGAGGAGCGCCCGCGCGAGTGCATCCTGCGCGAGCGGGTCGCGAGGAGCCAGCGACGCAAGCCGCTGTGCAATGCGGAGGGCCGAGGAGGCATCGGAGCGGGTCAGGTGTTCATCCACCGCACGCAGGGCAGCCGCCACGTCAGCTGCGTTGGGAGCCGCCGGGGGCGGTGCCGGCGATTCCGTGCACGCGGCGGCGGAGGCAAGCAGCAGGAGCGTCACGGCCACGCGAAGGCCCATCGAACCACCGCGCCGTGCGGTCGATCGTGCGGCTTGGAACGAGGGTGGCGCGTATGATCGATGGGTCATGACACCCCTCGTTCCAGCGCCTGCAGAGCGACCCGCTGGCGCCTCCGAGAGTCTGGCCAAATCGTACATCCCGCGTGAGCATGAAGTCCGGATGGCGGCTCGATGGTCCGATGCTGGCTGCTTCCACGCCGAGGCGGGAACGGGCCGCCCGGCCTACTCGATCTTCATCCCGCCGCCCAACGTGACCGCAGCCCTCCACCTTGGGCATGCGCTCAACAACACGCTGCAGGACGTGCTCGCACGTGCGCATCGAATGCGCGGGTTCGAGACCCTCTGGATGCCGGGGACGGACCATGCGGGCATCGCGACGCAGACCGTGGTGGAGCGCCGGCTGCTCCAGCAGGGGAAGCGGCGCAGCGATTTCTCGCGCGAGGCTTTCGTCGCCAAGGTGCGCGAGTGGAAGGATGAGTACGAGAAGGTCATCCTTTCGCAGCTGGCGGCGATGGGATCGTCCTGCGACTTCGATCGCACCCGCTTCACGATGGACCCTGTCTGCGCGCGCGCGGTCCGCGAGGCATTCTTCCGGCTCTTTGCCGATGGCCTCATCGAGCGGGGCAAGCGCCTGGTCAACTGGGATCCGGCGAGCCAGACGGCCTTGGCGGATGACGAGGTGGAAATGGAAGAAGTGGATGGCCACTTCTGGTACCTGCGATATCCGCTGGAGGATGGCTCCGGCCACGTCACGGTCGCCACCACGCGGCCGGAGACGATGCTTGGCGACACCGCGGTCGCCATCAATCCCAAGGACCCGCGGGCCGTTTCGCTGCGAGGCAAGCGGATTCGCCTCCCGATCGTCGGTCGGGTGATTCCCATCGTGGAGGATGACTACGTCGTCATGCCGGTCGATCTTGGCGGCGATCCCTCCGACGCGAAGGCCCAGTTCGCGACGGGATTCCTCAAGGTCACGCCCGCACACGATCCCAACGACTGGGACATCGGCCAGCGCCATGGACTTGCGGCGATCAACGTGATGGCGCCGGATGGGTCGATCAGCACACGCCATGGCTGGGACGACGCCAGCGAAGCGTGCGCCCCGTTTGTCGGACTTTCCCGCGAGGCGGCTCGTGCGAGCATCGTGTCGTGGTTCAACGACCAGGGACTGCTCGAAGCCGTCAAGCCGCATCGACACTCCGTGGGCCACTCCTACCGCAGCCACGTGCCGGTCGAACCTTACCTCTCTGACCAGTGGTACGTGCGAGTGACGGATGATCGCCTGCGCGGGGCGGCACTTCGCGCGATGGCGACGGACCAGCGGCAGGCGAGCGACGATCCATCGTTTCGCGGCGCGTCGGCCCCCGGCGATGGCGAACTCCGGTTCTTCCCGCCTCGCTACGCGCGCACGTTCCAGCAGTGGCACGAGGGGTTGCGCGACTGGTGCATTTCCAGGCAACTGTGGTGGGGACATCGCATTCCGGTGTGGACCAGGCGGCTGGCGCTCTCGGGAGGGGAGACGTGGACTTCGACGCTTGCCGACGCCGGGGCGAAGCCCTCAGCCGGAGCCTCCATCGTCGTCACCGACGCGGCGGGACGGCGAGTCTCCACGGGCGACGCGGCCGAGGCGGGCGAGTACCTGGTCAGCGTCTGCCTCCTGACTGACGAACCGGCGGCCGCGCTTGAGTCGTCGGGGTTCACCCAGGACCCCGATGTCCTGGACACCTGGTTCAGCAGCGCGCTCTGGCCGCTCTCCACCCTCGGGTGGCCCGATCCCGCCGCCGCCGGGATGCCGGGCTTGCTGGAGGAGTTCAATCCCAGCAGCGTCCTCTCGACCGCTCGCGAGATCATCACGCTGTGGGTGAGCCGGATGGTGATGTTCAACCGGTACCTCAACGCGGGGAAGGTGCCGTTTCGCCACGTGTTCATCCACTGCGTCGTCCAGGACGGGTTCGGGCAGAAGATGTCCAAGAGCCTGGGGAACGGCGTCGACCCGCGCGACATCATCCACACGCACGGCGCCGATGCCCTGCGATTCGTGCTCACGCAGATTTCCACCGACACGCAGGACGTGCGGCTGCCGGTGGACGTGCTCGACCCGTACACCGGCGAGACATTTGTCCCCAAGACGGTCGTGACCGACTCGGGCCACACCGTGGCCGCGCCGGTGCAACCATCGCCGAAGGACGCCTCCAAGACGATGGTGACCGCCTACGGCGTGGCCGCCGGGTTGGTCACGCCCACGGAGCAGGTCCCGCTCGCGCGCAACACCAGCAGCCGATTCGACATCGGCCGCAACATGGCGAACAAGACCTGGAACGCCGTTCGATTTGCGCTGGGAAGCGTGACGACCGCGTCATCGGCCGTGCCCAGCGACGCCGTCCCGCAACGGCTCGCGGACCGGTGGATCCTCTCGCAGTTCGCTTCCGCCCATGCCCGAGTCGAGCGGTGCCTCGAGGCATACGACTTCAACGGCTACGCCGAGGCCCTCTACGACTTCGTGTGGCGTGACTTCTGCGACTGGTACCTGGAGGCCATCAAGCCGACCGTGCGGGCCGATCCATTGCAGCAGCGGGTGCTGCTCTCGGTGATCAATGCCACGCTCCGGCTCATGCACCCGGTGATGCCGTTCGTGACAGAGGCGCTCTGGGAAGCGGTCGTCGCCGCGGGGCCGGCGGGCGTCCGCGGGCTCTCCCTTCCGGCAGCGGACCTGTTGGCGACCGCCGCCTGGCCGGGGCCCGTGGGCTTGCACGATGGCGAGGCCTGCGACCTGGTGGATCGGTCGAAAGCGTTGGTGATGGTCATCCGAAACGTGCGTGGCGAAAGGCGCGTGGAGCCGAAGCGGAAGATCACCCTGGCGTGCTCCCCGCGCGTCTACGAGCTCGTGCAGTCCTCCGGTGGCTTGGTCGAGACACTGGCGGGCATCGATACCGTGCTCGCACCTGGCGCCGATCGACCGCCCACCATGGCGCCGCTCCCGTTCGAGGGAGAAGAGCAGTGGCTTGGAAATCTTGCCGATGCGGTCGATGGCGCCGCCGAGCGAAAGCGGCTGGAAGGCGTGGTGTCCGACCGCGCGAGGGCCGTCTCAGGTTTCCGCGCCAAGCTGGACAACGCCGGGTACATGGCCAAGGCCCCGCCCGCCGTGGTGGCGCAGACGCGCGAGCTCTGCAGCAAGGCCGAGGCCGACTTGGAGGCCGCGCACCGTGCGCTGGCATCGCTGGCATGAGGATTGATGGCATGAGCGCTGCTCGCATGGGCCATGGACGCCGCTCGTTCGCGCTCGCCATTGTGCGTGCTCGCGCCAGCGCCTTGGCCAGCGCCATGGCCAGCGCCATCGCCATCGCCTCGTCAGCCATGATGATCGGTTGTTCGTCCCCGCCGGCCACGGCACTCGTGGCCACGCCGTGGAACCCGTCGGGCCAATCGTCGGAGTCGCCCGCCGCGGCGGGCGCAGTCGCGCTCCATCCCGCGATTCCCTTCACGGTGGAAGAATCAGCCGGTGGCTTGGTGTATCGAACGCCGTCCTACATCATCCACACCACGCTTCCCGACACGCGGCTGCGCGCGCTCCTCCCGACATTCCAGGAGCTGGCGCTGGAGCACTACCGGACGGCCATCGTGGGACTTCCCGCACCGACCGGGCTCATGACCAGCTACGTCTTTGGGAAGCGTGACGAGTGGGTTCGACACGCGGAGGCCGACCTCGGCGAGGCCGCGGCGACCTTCAAGCGCCTCGGGCGCGGCGGATACACCCGGCACGGCGTCAGCGTGCTCTACGACATCGGGTACTTCGACACCCTGACCATCGCGGCGCATGAGGGGTGGCACCAGTATGCGCAGTCGACCTTCGGCGGCACGCTGCCTCCGTGGCTGGACGAAGGGATGGCCACGTATTGCGAGGGATGCGTCGGCATTCGCGGGCGAGGGCAGCCAGAGTTCGTGCCGTGGCGGAACCTGGAACGATTCAGCGCGCTGCGGGACGTCGTGAACTCCAACGCGATCCGTCCGCTGGAGGCCGTCATCGTCGGGTCGCCGCAGGGCTTCCTGCTCGAGGGGCGTGACGCCTTGCTGGATTACTACGCGCAGGTCTGGACGTTGGTCCATTTCCTCGCCGAGTACGACCACGGCCGGTTCCGGCCGGCGCTGCAGCGCATGCTGCTGGATGCGGCGAGCGGTCGACTCCGCCCCGCGGCGGGACCGCATGGCCTGCGCAGGCAGTTCGAGGAGTACTTCGGCACGAATCCGTCCCAACTGGACTCCGCCTACCGGGCCTTCATCGGTGTGATCACGTCGCCCGGCGCCAGCAATGCGGTGTATCGAGGCGAGAGCCCCTACACGAGCACGCGCTGAAGAAACGCGGTACCCATCGACTTGGCCTCCGGGGCCATTCGACCAAAGCCGGCATGCTCGTCGGGCGCGCCCGTCGACGGCCAGGTGTGGAGCGTGATCGCTGAGGGATCGATGGCGCGACGCTTCAGGGCCTCCACGAATCGCCGCACGCCTCCGACGGGGACGACGCAGTCCAGTTCGGAGTGGAGCGCAAGCACGGGAACGCTGCGCCATCGATCCAGGCGATCGATCGGGTTCAGGGCAGCCAGCCGTGGCCCGCCGCGATCCGCCGCGCCCGGCAGCGAGAGGAGGTCGCCGGTGGAGGACTCCATGACCAGAGCGCCAAATCGGTGCGGCAGGCAGAGTCGGCAGGCGGCCACCATGCCCCCGGCGCTCATGCCGCCAATGGCCCAGGCGCCGGGCCGTGCCAGTCCCGCGTGCTCGGCCCAGTCGGCGACGGCATCCAGTTCGGGAAGGCATTGCTCGATGAGGTCCGCGAGCGAACCCGGTCCTTGCATCGAATCGATCGCGCGCTCACCGTGGCCGGGAAGGTCGATGGCGATCGTGGCGATCCCCGCGGCGAGGTGTCGTTGGTATCGACCCGGATCCAGCTCCTTGTTCACCGTTCGACCGTGGAGCCAGAGCAGCGTGGGCGCCGGCGATGCAGGCCACGCCGAGTCGGCGGCGCCGCCTTCGATCGACGGGTGGATGCAGACGCATGGCACGTCGCCCACGCGTGTCCAGCGCGAGTGGCGGAGGAGCGACCGTGGAAACTGTCCAATCGGCTGTGGCATCAGGTCTCGATCGCTGGTCACCGACGCGATCACGCCAGCGGCGGCAGGTCGTCGATCCTTTCCTCGACCCCTTCGTCAGTGGCCAGGTGCAGGCGGGTCGAGGCCTCCGTGGAGCCGGCTTTCGGCGCGAAGAGCAGGACGTGCTGCTCGTTCCCGTAGGAGTGCGCCTCGGGACCGTCGAAGTGGGGGAGGGAGATCGCGTCCTCGCCTTCCGATGCATCCGGCACGCGGAGCACCAGGAAACTCCTGGGTGCCATGAGGAATCGAATTTCGTCCAGCCTCTCAATGATCCGGACCCGCGAAGCCCGGCGGCGCATCGCCGCGAAAGGCGGGTCGCAGAACACGATGTCAAAGGGGCCAGGGGCGACCATCGACAGCTCAGGTCCCAGCGCGTCGATTGCGGCCACCTTCACGTGGTCGTCGCACCCCAGCGCCGCGACGTTGGACCGAAGGCATTCCAGGACTCGCTTGTCCTTTTCCACCAAGACCACTTCGGTCGCGCCGAGGCTGGCGGCCTCCAGGCCCATCGTGCCCACTCCCGAGTAGAGGTCAAGGACCCGGGCGCCCTTGAACCACCCCCGCAGGAGGTTGAAGATCGCTTCCTTCGTGCGACTTCCCATCGGCCTCGTCAGCTGTGCGCCAGGAGGAGTCTGGAGGACCCGAGTGCGGTACGTGCCGGCGCTGATGCGAAGCATCGCGGGATTCTATTGGGATCGATTGGCAGTCGCATGGCGTACGCTGCCACGATGACACTGGGACTCCTGATCTCGTGCGTGTTGGCGGCCCAGGCCACGCCACCCGTTCCCGCTCCCGTTCCCGCTCCCGCTCCCGCTCCCGCCTCTGTTTCAGTTTCCGCGCCCGCTGCCGCGCCGTCCGCCGAGGGCGCCGACGCTCGCATCGCCGCGCGCGCCAAGGCATGCACGGATGCGGGTTGGTCGGCGGTCCCGGCGGAGCAGGCTGCGATCGGCATCGAGCGACTGGTCTCGATGCAGGAAGAGCCCGGTCAATGGCCTTACGAAGGCGTCTATCGCGTCGGCGGAGCCATTCCCGTCGGCTACCGCATCGGTGGGACATCGATCTGCGGCGAGGCGCTGCTCAGCGTCCCCGGGTATGCCGCGGATGCCCAGCGGCGCGCTGCGGTGGAACGCGCAATCTCGTTCGTGTGCGAGGCCCGCTCACATCCGCTGATGGACCCCATTGCGTACGAAGGTGGCTACGACGTCCGAGGCTGGGGCCACTGCTACGGCGCGCGATTCCTCATGCTGGCGCGCGCGAAGGGCGCGGTGCCAGAGTCGATGAAGCCCGCGGTCGAGGCGGCCATCGACTGGTACGTGGAGGCGGTCCAGAAGATGGAGATCGCCGAGATCGGCGGGTGGAACTACGCGCTGCAGGGGTCCCGCCTGAAGTCCAGCCCCGCGAGCCCGTTCATGACGGCACCGTGCATCGAGACGCTGCTCCTGGCGTCGTCGCAGGGCGAGACCGTGGACCCGGCGGTGTTGAAGCGTGGCCTGGACATGCTGGAACTCATGCGCGCGGAGAGTGGCTACGTTGACTACAGCGCCGCCAAGGCCGTCCGCGACCAGCCCGGCCAGGTGCCCGGCGCGGTCGGTCGAATGTGCGCCGTGGAGGCCGCGCTGATCGAGGGAGGACGCGGATCGCCTGAGCGTGTGGAAGCCGCCGTCCGGGAGTTTGGCCAGCACTGGGATGCGCTGGAGGCACGTCGAGCCAAGTCAGGGACCCACAAGCCCCCGTACGGGGTGGCGCCGTACTACTTCATGTACGCGCACTGGCGTGCGGCACTCGCGGCGGAGATGGCCGAACAGGGGAGCCGGGACGAGCTTCGCGCGCTCGTGCTGGATCGCCTTGGGCGGACACGATCCGACGAGGGGACATGGAACGACCGTGTCTTCCCGCGCTCCGCCAACTTCGGGACCGCGTGCGCGATCTTGGCGCTTGGCGCACCCTGGCAGGCCACGGGCGCTGGTCCGGCCGCGTCGGCCGGGACGTCGCCAGGTGCCGCCACGGTTCCCGCCGTCGACAAGAAGTTGCCGTGACCGCTTGGATTTCGCGCGGGCTGAAGTAGAATGTCCCGCTTCGAATTGTTCCACCCGCCTCCGACATACACGCCATGACACCCGCCCGGTCTGCGCATCGCGCCGTCCCACCCTCCGCCACGCTCGCCGGTCTCGGTGCCGATGCTGCCGGTGCGCGTCCCGTCGACGGACAGCCGAACGACCGGGCGGACTCGACGGTGTCCCGCCGCGGGAAGCGTTCGGGAGGCGCGATCGGCGAGACCTGGTCCGTCGAGGATGCGGCCGACCTCTACCAGACACGGCTGTGGGGCAAGGGGTTCTTCGACGTCAACGCCGCCGGCAACGTGGTCGTCCGGCCGGAGCGGGATCCGAAGCGGGAGATCGACCTGCATGAAGTCGTCGAAGGCCTTCGCGAACGCGGCCTGAAGACCCCCGTCCTGCTGCACTTCAGCGACCTCCTGGCACGCCGCGTGGCGGACATGAACGAGGCGTTCCAGAACGCGATCCGCGAGAATGGGTATCGCGGGAACTACACGTCGGTGTTCCCGATCAAGGTGAACCAGCAGCGGCGCGTCGTGGAGGAGATCCGGCAGGCCGGCTCGACGTTCAACACCGGCCTGGAAGTTGGTTCCAAGCCAGAGCTGCTGGCCGTCATGGGGTTGACCACCGAGATCGGCGACCGCCTGATCATCTGCAACGGCTTCAAGGAAGATCGATACATCGAGTTCGCGATGCTGGCCGCCAAGCTGGGCCGCCGCATCGTGCCCGTCATCGAGAACCTGAACGAACTCAACCTCATCGTCACGCATGCGCAGCGGCTGGGGGTGAGGCCGCGCATCGGCGTGCGCGTGAACCTCTCCGCGAAGGGGGCGGGACGATGGCGGAATTCATCGGGGGTCAAGGCCAAGTTCGGCTTGACGCTCCTGGAGCTGCTGGAGGTGTTCGAGTTCCTCAAGGCCCGAGGCATGGAGGATTGCCTGGAGCTGCTGCACTGCCACATGGGCTCGCAGATCCACGACATCCGGCAGGTCGTCTCCGGCGTGAACGAGCTGGCTCGCATCTTCGTGCAGCTCTCCAAGCTCGGGGCCGGGCTCAAGATCATCGACGTCGGCGGCGGGCTCGGGATCGACTACGACGGGAGCCAGACGTCCTTCGAGTTCAGCATGAACTACACGCTGCAGGAGTACGCCAGCAGCGTCGTCTACAAGATCATGTCGGTCTGCGACGAGGAGGGCGTGGACCACCCGAACATCGTGACCGAGGCCGGCCGGGCGATGGTGGCGCAGCAGAGCGTGCTCATCTTCGACGTGCTGGGCGCCAACCGGCTGGACCGCCACCGCGCGCCAGCCGAACTGCCGGTGGCCGCACCCGGCGAGGACCTGCCCCGGCCGCTGGTCGACATCGTCGAGACCTACCGGTCGGTCGGCGAACGTCGGTTGCTGGAGCGTTACCACGATGCGGTCGAGGCGCGCGACGAGGCCACCCGGCTCTTCAGCGTGGGCTACATGGACCTGCGCAGCCGCGCGCTGGTCGACCAGTACTTCTGGGCCACCTGCGCCAAGATCCGCGACCGCGTCCGGGACCTCGGGGGCGACGCGCCGGAAGAGTTGGCCGACCTCGAGGTCTCGATGTCGGACACCTACTTCTGCAACCTCTCGATCTTCCAGAGCCTGCCGGACATCTGGGCCATCCACCAGCTGTTCCCGATCATGCCGATCCACCGGCGGGGGGAGAAGCCGACGCGACTGGCCACGCTGGCCGACATCACGTGCGACTCCGACGGGAAGATCGACCGATTCGTCGATGACCATGACGTCAAGAAGGCCGTCCCGCTCCATGACTTCGAGGACGGCGAGCGGTATCTCCTCGGCGCGTTCCTGGTGGGCGCCTACCAGGAGACGCTCGGCGACCTCCACAACCTCTTCGGGGACACCCATGCCGCGCACGTCCGCCTGGACGACTCCGGCGAGTGGTGGCTGGACGAAGTGATCGAGGGCGATTCCGTCCGCGAAGTGCTCCAGTACGTGCAGTACGACCCGCTCAAGCTCAGCGCGATGATCCGCCGCGAGTGCGAGCTCGCCGTGCGAGACAAGCGCATGACCGCCGCCGAGAGCCAGAAGGTGGTCCGTGCCTACGAGGCCGGCCTGGACGGCTACACCTACCTGGAGACCGGCGAGTCGCCGGCGTATCCGGACGCGTAGGTCGGGCGCGTCCCAGGTTGGGTGCGTTGGTCGGGCGCGTCCCAGGTTGGATGCGTTGGTCGGGCGCGTCCCAGGTTGGATTGATCAGATTCGACGTTTTTTTGGTCGATTCTGATCAGCCCAAGCAGAGAACTCCCAAAAGGGGCGGTCGTGGGGCCCCACGCCGATCCGCCAGTAGGGTGGGGCGATGTCGACAACCGTTTCCGTTGGGGGCAGTACGTTCACGTGCACGTGCCCGCGCACGTGCGCGCAGGCGCGCGTCGCGGCTCGGTCATTGATGGCCAAGCAAGGGGGGGTGGCCAGCCTGGAACAGCTGGAGACTGCGGGGTTTTCTCGCCGTCGCGCGATGGGTCGAGTGCGGCGTGGCGACTGGGAACTCCGCTTTGGGAGCGTGGTCGACCCTCGATTGGTCGACGACGCACATCGCCGCGACGCTTGACCTCAACGCTAGCGACCAGCGGGGAGTAGGTCTGGAAGGTACGCTCGACGCCTTCGCCGGCGGAGATCTTGCGCACGATGAAAGAGGAGTTAAGGCCACGGTTCCGCTTGGCGATCACAACGCCTTCATAGGCCTGCAGACGCTCACGGGTACCTTCCTTAACCTTGACCTGGACGACGACGGTGTCACCGGGCGCGAAGGACGGCAGGGTCTTGCCCAGACGGGCGATCTCTTCTTGCTCCAGTTGAGCGATCAGATTCATGGTACTTCCTTTCTTTTGTTGAAGAGAGAGGTCCCTATGGATACGCCATGGGACATCACTTCGTTTCTAAACGCCCGGATTAACCGGGCCGGGTTTCAACCCTATGGATTATCCCCATAGGCATCAAGTAATGCTTGTTCTTCGTGACTCAAGGCGCGCTGCGCCAAGCGTCGTTCCAGCACTTCCGGGCGCCGCGTCGCCGTCCGCCCCAAGGCCTGCTGCAAACGCCAGCGCGCGATCGCCGCATGGTTTCCGGAACGCAACACCTCCGGAACCGCCTGCCCGAGATACACCTCGGGCCGCGTGTAATGCGGACAATCCAGCAAGCCCGTCGCAAACGAATCCTCGAGCGCCGATTGCTCATTGCCCAGCGCACCAGGCAAGCGCCGAATCAGGGCATCCAGCAAAACCATGGCCGGCAATTCGCCGCCCGACAATACAAAATCGCCAATCGAAACTTCTTCGACGGCGTGGCGTGTCAACACCCGTTCATCTACACCCTCATAGCGGCCACACAGCAACAACAGGGCCTCGGCCTGACCCAGATCTTCAACCCGGGTTTGATTGAGCACTCGCCCCTGCGGCGAGAGATAAATCAAACGCGGCCGGTGCGCCGTCGTTCCTTCCACATCCAAGCCAGCCCGGCGCCATTCGGCCTTCACAGCGGTCATAGCCAAGTCCAGCGGCTCCGCCAACATCACCATCCCCGGCCCACCACCAAACGGGCGGTCGTCCACCGTGCGATAGGGATCCAGCGTAAACGCCCGCGGATCCCACACCTTCATCTGCGCCAGACCCTTCTGCAAGGCCCGGCCGCTCACCCCATGTTGCGTCAGCGCCGAAAACGCCTCCGGGAAGAGGCTGATGACATCGTAGCGCGGGGCCATCAATAATCTTCGCCCCACTCCACCTCGATGCGCTGCTCTGCCAGTTTGACCTCGCGGACAATGGGCGCCACGAAGGGAATCAAGCGTTCACGACCATCGGCATGGCCCTTCACACCCAACAAATCGTGTCCGCCAGTTTCGAGAATGCGTTCAACGCGCCCCAAAACCGTCCCGGCCAACCCAACCACTTCGAGACCGACCAACTGATCCCAGTAATATTCACCCGCTTCCGGCTCGGGCAGCTCGGCGCGACCAACCGCAATTTCCTGCCCCACCGCGGCCTCGGCAGCCGCGCGATCTGCCATGCCATCCAGTTGCACCAGCAGAAAGCGCCCGTGGACCTTAGCCTCCAGAACCTGCATCTCGCGCCAGTGGGCATCTTGACCGATCAGCCAGCGCGGATAATCCAGCAGGCTGTCCACATATTCCGTAAAGGGCTGAACCTTAACCCAGCCCCTAACGGCGTAAGGAGCGGCAATCCGCCCCATCACGACCCGCGAATCAGGCAGCGGCACCGCTCGTCAAACGAGAGACCGTTTCCGACAACTGGGCACCCACGCCTTGCCAGTAGGCCAAGCGCTCGCGGTTCACGCGCAGGGTCTCGGCGTTGCCAGAAGCGACCGGATTGTAAAAGCCGATACGCTCGATAAAACGGCCATCGCGACGATTGCGGGAATCCGCAACCACAATAGTGTAAAACGGACGGTGCTTGGCGCCGCCACGGGAAAGACGAATAGTTACCATCGCTGAGTTCTCAAAAGCGCTACGGAAAGCGGCGAATTATATAAGCTTGTCAAGGAATTGCAAGCTTACAGATACGCACCCAAGACCCAAAGCGGCGGACTAGGCGCGGCGGCCACCCCGAATCAAGCCCTTCAATGGCCCTCGCCCACAGACTGGCACGAGGCAGCCACGCCCTGCCGAAGCAGGGTTGGGAGGGCCTTGAAGCGCGCGCGACGCCCCCCCACAAAACCTAGACCCAAGCCCAGCAACAAACCGAGCACCGCCATGCCGTCCCCCCAGACGCTAAACAGAACGGCAAAAACCACGGCCCCTGTCAACGGCAACCCATAGGCCAGAATGATGGCTCGTCTGAGCCCCCCGTCCTCCAAGCCAATAACCACAGCGTCCCCCGGCTGGGCCGAAATCGCGTTGTCCACGCGATACTCCGGCTCGCCCGTATGCCAGATCTGACTGAACATGGATCGGCCACAGCCGCGCCCCTGACAGAACCCGCACCCGGCAGGCGACTCCACGCGAACCCAAACCGACTCGCCATCCAGGCGGCTCACACGGGCATTGATTTCGAGCATTCTGACCTCATTACGGACACAACCGGGTACGGAGGCGTATATTTAGGCCAAATCCTTAGCGATACAAGCCCCCTACAAGACGCCCCACCCCAACAGCCCCGCACATGAAGCCCTGCGACATCCTCATGATTGGCTCCGGTCTGGCCGCAAATACGCTGGCTTTATCCCTGCCGACCCACCTCAACATCCACATTCTGACCAAGAAGGCCCGCCAAGACAGTTCCAGTCAATGGGCCCAAGGCGGTGTAGCTGCGGTGCAATCGCCCGACGATGACTTTGCCAGCCACATCCGCGATACCGAAATAGCTGGGGCCGGGCTTTGCAATCCCGACACGGTTCGCCAGGTGGTCGAACACGGCCCCGCAGCAATGCAATGGCTTATGAATCAAGGAGTGTCATTTGATCGCCAGGCGGGCGGCTTCCACCTAACTCGCGAAGGCGGACACAGCCATCGCCGCATCCTGCACGCCGCTGACGCCTCCGGACACGCCATCCAGGAGACACTATCCGCATTGATTGCAGCCCGGCCCAACATCATCGTCCACGAACACATCATTGCTATCGACCTGATCACCGGGATGCAACCCGGCAAGGCTGCGCCCCGGGTTTATGGTGCCTATGCCCTGGATACCCGCAGCGGACGCGTTCAAACCTATACCGCCCAAGCCGTCGTCCTGGCCACGGGCGGGGCCGGCAAAGCCTTTCTCTACACCACCAATCCGGACACGGCCACCGGCGATGGCATTGCCATGGCCTGGCGGGCGGGTTGCCGAGTGGCTAACATGGAGTTCACCCAGTTTCACCCCACCTGTCTCTACCACCCGCACGCCAAATCCTTCTTGATCAGCGAGGCAATGCGTGGCGAAGGCGCCTTGCTGCGTCTGCCCGATGGCACCCGGTTCATGCCCGAATATGATGAGCGTGCCGAACTCGCGCCGCGTGACATCGTCGCCCGCGCCATCGACCGCGAGCTGAAACGGCGCGGCCTTGATTGCGTCTATCTCGACATCACCCACAAACCGGCGCGCTTTATCGTTCAACACTTCCCCAACATCCACGCCCGCTGCAAGGAACTCGGCATTGATATCACCCAGGACTGGATCCCGGTAGCGCCCGCCGCGCATTACACTTGTGGAGGGGTCGTGGTAGACATCCACGGCGGTACCGACCTGGAAGGTCTCTATGCCATCGGCGAGACCAGCCATACCGGTCTGCACGGCGCCAATCGCCTGGCCAGCAATTCGCTACTCGAATGCGTAGTGTATGGACGCAGCGCGGCCGAGCACATCGCCGCACAGTCACCCGTGGCCCTGCCAAAACTTCTGGAATGGGACGAAAGCCGTGTCACCGATGCCGACGAAGAAATCGTCATTGCCCACAACTGGCACGAGCTGCGCCGCTTCATGTGGGACTATGTCGGCATCGTGCGCACTGACAAAAGACTGGCCCGCGCCGCCCACCGTATCCGCCTGCTAACCGACGAGATCCACGAGTATTACAGCAACTTTCGGGTAACCAATGACCTGATCGAACTCCGCAATCTGGTCTGTGTCGCCGACCTCATCGTGCGCTGTGCTCAGATGCGCAAGGAAAGCCGCGGCCTGCATACCTCAAGCGACTATCCGGATCGACTGGCCGAGGCGAAGGACAGCGTCCTTACGCCCTAAAGGGATCGGTCAGAAGGTAGAGTTAGTCAGCGCCCGGCCCGGTGGGCCAAGAAATGGACCAGCAGTGGCACCGGGCGGCCGGTGCTGCCTTTTTCCTTGCCAGATTTCCAGGCCGTCCCCGCGATATCAAGATGCGCCCATTTGTATTTCCTGGCGAAGCGCGACAGAAAGGCGGCCGCCGTAATCGTGCCGCCCGCACGACCACCGATATTGGCCATGTCTGCAAAATTACTCTTGAGTTGCTCCTGATATTCGTCGAACAGTGGCAACTGCCAGCACGGGTCTGCCGCCGTCTCACCGGCTTTCAGCAGTTCACCCACCAACTTGGCGTCGTTGCCCAACACGCCACTGGCGACATGGCCTAGGGCAATCACACAAGCCCCCGTCAGGGTGGCCACATCAACCACGCAAAGCGGGTCAAAACGCTCTGCGTAAGTTAGCGCATCACACAGAATCAAGCGCCCCTCGGCATCGGTGTTAAGCACCTCGATCGTCTGGCCAGACATGGAAGTGACGATATCACCCGGCTTATTGGCACGCCCGGAGGGCAGGTTCTCACAGGTCGGAATCAACGCCACCACATTAATCGGCAAGGCCAATTCGGCGGCGGCCTGTAGGGCCCCCAAAACCGATGCCGCACCGCACATGTCGAACTTCATTTCGTCCATTTCCGCGCCGGGTTTCAGCGAAATGCCGCCGGAGTCGAAGGTGATACCCTTGCCGACGAGGACCACCGGCTTTGCCCCTGCTGCCCCGCCGGCATGCCGCAGGACGATGAACTTGGGGGGTTCGTGCGAACCGCGGGCAACCGAGAGCAGCGTGTTCATGCCCAGCTTTTCCATATCGGGCCGGTCCAGGACGTCCACCGTCAGACCGTGGGCTTTGGCCAGTTGCCCGGCCTGCTCGGCCAGGTAGCCTGGTGTGCAGATGTTGCCCGGCAGGTTACCGAGGTCCTTGGCCAGTTCCACACCGGCGGCAATCGCCAGACCCTGGGCCAGCGCTTCCTCTGCAAGCTGGAGCTCGTTGCGGCGGCTGACGCAAAACGTGAGCTTGCGCAAGGGGCGGCGGACTTCCTCCTTTTTCGACTTCAGGCGATCGAAGCGGTATAGAGCGTCCTGGACGGTCATTGCCGCCTGACGGACGCGCCAGGCGACATCGCGCTTCTTCACCGGCAGTTCGGTCAGGTAGATGGTGCCGTCGAAGCCGCCCGTTTCGTTAAGCTGGCGCACCGCCGTAGACAGGGCGGTACGGTACTCCTTTTCGCGGAACTCGCGTTCCTTGCCCAGTCCGATCAGCAGGACGCGGTCAGCTTCCACTCCTGGAACGCCATGGAGCAGAAGGCTGGACCCGGACTTGCCTTCCATGTCGCCGCGGCGAAGGACATCTCCCAGATACTGTTGTGCCGCCACATCGACGATCGCCGCCGCTGCGGAAAGTTTTCTCGGTTCGAACACGCCGAGCACAATGCAGGCCGTGCGCTGCTTTTCCGGGCTGCCACTTTTTATGCTAAATTCCAATTTGCTCTCCTTGCCGGACGCGGGGAATCAGAAGATGTTGTTCTGTTTTGGCCAAGTTTTCTCGGTTCCGTGATTATTCCCCAAGTTTTTGCCAAAAGTCAAAGCCGTCCCGCCTTAAGATGATTCATCAGAGAGCAGCCATCAGGGAATTCACCCATACTGCGGCTGGGGTGTTTGTTGCGCTTTTCGCAATCCTGATGACCACCCAGTTGATCCGCCTGCTCGGCGACGCGGCGGGTGGACGGCTGGCCTCCGAAGCGGTGGTTGCGCTACTCGGCTTCCGCGCAATCATCTACTTGCCGGTGATGTTGTCGCTGACCGTGTTCGTCGCCATCCTGATGACCCTGTCGCGCTGGTATCGCGATTCGGAAATGGTTGTCTGGCTGTCGTCGGGAATCCCCCTGACGGCCCTTATCAAGCCAGTGATCAAGTTTGCGGCGCCACCCGTGGTGGTGATTGCCGCCTTGTCCCTTCTGCTGGCGCCCTGGGCACACCAGCAGAGCGAAAGCTATCGCCAGTCAATGGACCAGCGCGACGACGTGGCGCGAGTTTCGCCGGGCGCTTTCAACGAGTCCAGCGGTGCCGACCGCGTATTCTTCGTCGAAAGCGTCGCCGGGCAGGACGGCAAGGTCAAGAACGTTTTCATCAGTTCGATTCAGCAAGGCCGCCTTGGCGTGATGGCCACCGCCGAAGGCCATACCGAGACGCAAGCCAACGGCGATCGTTTCCTGGTTCTCGAGCGCGGCCGGCGCTACGAAGGCACGGCAGGTACTGCCGAATACCGGATGATGGAATTCGATCGCTATTCCGTCCGGATTGAAACCAAGGAGGCGCGGGGCCTTGAGGAGTCGCCGCGGACCCGGCCGGTCTGGGAACTGGTCCGCGATCCGCAACCTCTGCATCTGGCCGAACTGCTCTGGCGCCTGGGATTGCCCCTGGCTGCGCTCAATCTTGCGGTACTGGCGATTCCACTGGCATTCGTCAATCCCCGGGCGGGCCGGACCAACAACCTGATATTCGCCCTGCTGACCTACATGATCTACAGCAATCTGCTCAGCATCAGCCAGGCCTGGGTCGCGCAGGAAAAGCTGCGTTTCGGCATCGGCGTGTGGGCCGTGCATGTCGGCATGTTCCTGCTGCTGGTAATCCTGTTCTACCGGCGGCAGAATCCCCTGGCCTGGGGGAGGCTCAAATGGCGCTAAAGATCTACGAGCGGCACCTGGCACGCGAGATTTACTCGACGACGGGCCTCGTGTTGCTGGCTTTCCTGATGCTGTTCGCCTTTTTCGATTTGATCCACCAGCTCGAAAGCATAGGCAAGGGGGGCTACCGGATCCAGCACGCGCTGGCCTACGTCACGCTGACGCTGCCGGGCAGGCTGTACGAACTATTCCCGATCGGCGTCCTGATCGGCAGCCTGTACGCGCTGACGGTGCTAGCGCGCCATTCGGAGATCACCGTGTTGCGCGCTGCCGGGCTTTCCACGCGCGACCTGCTCGTCAGCCTGGCAAAGATCGGCCTCGTCTTTTCCGCCATCACGCTGATGATCGGCGAGTTCGTTGCACCTCCCGCGGAACGCGCTGCCCAGCAGTTGCGCCTCCGGGCCATGGGCTCGCTGGTAGCGCAGGAGTTTCGCTCCGGCCTCTGGGTGCGCGACGAGAAATCATTCGTCAATGTGCGCGAAGTCTTGCCGGATACGTCCCTGCGAAAGGTGCGGGTTTTCGAATTCGACGATCGTTTTCAACTGCTGGCGATCAGCGAAGCGGAGCGCGGGCGATACATCAAGGACGGCGCTTGGATTCTCGACGGTGTGGTGCGTACCGTGTTTACCGGTGAAGCGGCACACGTGGAGCGGTTTACAGAGATGCCCTGGCAGTCGGCGCTCAACCCCGACCTGCTCGCCGTGCTGCTGGTGGTTCCGGAGCGCATGTCACTGATCAACCTGTACCTGTTCGTCAGGCACTTGAGCGGCAACCAGCAAAAGACGGAGCGCTACGACATTGCAATGTGGAAGAAGCTGGTCTATCCCTTGGCCGCCCTCGTGATGCTGGCCCTGGCGCTGCCTTTCGCCTACATGCAGGATCGCATGGGGGCGGTGAGCATCCGGGTTTTTGCCGGAATCATGCTGGGAATCGGTTTCCACATGCTGAATGGCCTGTTCTCCAGTCTCGGGGTGATCAACAGCTGGGCACCGTTTTTCTCGGCGATCACCCCCAGCGTGTTGTTTCTGCTTACCGCCGCCGGGATGCTCTGGTGGGTCGAGCGACGCTGACTATCAGGCCTGCTTGAACACGAGGCGGGTTCCCGCCAGCCGGTCGTGCAGGAATTGCCGGTCGCGGTCGAACAGGGCCCATATCAGCCCCACCCCGAAATAGATCAGGCTCGGCCAGGTCAGCGCGTAGCGCGTAAGAAGCCGGACCATGGAAGGATGCGTACCCGATGCCGTAGTCAGTTGGATCTTCCAGGTTTGCATCGCCAGGGTCTGCCCACCATGGCTCCAGTACCAGATGAAGTAGGCGCCAAGCACGATGAAGACGTGGGTCATCAGTATCCAGCCGGGGAGGGCGAGCTTGAATCCCATGCCCAGGATCAGATGCGGCACCATGAAGGTGAGCGACAGCACGCCCAGCAACAGCAGGCTCTCATAGAGCATGCAGGCGAGACGGCGAAAAATGCTGGGCAGTTGCCCCTGGGCAATGCTCACCGCGCGATGGCCGGACCGGGAGTAGGGCTTTGCGGCGGCGGTGCCGGGCTGGCCGGCGCGGCTAGTGATGCGGCGGGTGCCGCAGCCCTGGGCTGGGCGGCCGCGGGTGCGATCGGCTTGGATAGGGCCGGGCGCGGCGTCGGCCTGCTCGCCGCCTCGGCCTTGAGGCGGGCTTTGTCGGCTTCGGGCAGTTCCTTGTATTCCTGCCACTTCTGCTTGACCGCCTCCTTCTGTTCCGGAGGCGCCTTTTGCAGGGAAAGGTACTGGTCGCGTGCGCGTTTGCGCTCGTCGGGAGTGAGTTTGGCCCAGGTGGTCATGCGCCTTTGCATGCGCGCCTGCTCCTCAGGCGACAGCGTCTTGTAGCGCTCGGTGATACCCAGCCATTTCTTGCGCCGGAAGCCTTCCATCTGGTCCCATTCGCCAGACAGCGGCGCCAGGATGCGCTGCTGTTCTGTGCTGAGTTGTTTCCAGGACGGTTGCGGCAGCGGCGGCTTGATCGCGGCGAAGGCTGATTGCGCGAGCAGCCAGAGGCTTATTCCGAGGATGAATCCGAGCCGCGTTCGAGCCATGCGTGAAAGCCTTTGTCAAGATAAGCAGACGGCGGCAACTCGTCGGCGAGCAGTGCGCTGTCGATTTCTTCGTATTCCTGCGCCTCGGCGAAGGCGTTCCAGTAATAGGTACCGGTCGCGCCGACGGTCAGGGCCATTATGGCAAGCACGGTACGGGCATGTGCCGCGAAATTGAAATCAATGTCGTGACCAATACCGGCAAGGCGCAGGACAGCCAAGGGCTGGCGTTGTTTTGCCAAAGCCGACTGGCGCGCTTCGTGAAGGCGAATGGCAACTTTGCCATCAAGGCGCTCGAGCCCCTCGTTGAGGATCTGCCGGGTTTTGTAGCCGAATTCCGTATCCTGATTCATAGTTCTATACCTTTTGCCTTGAGCGCTGCTGCCAGCGTGTGTGTGGCCCGCGAGCAATGCGTTTTGACACTCCCTTCCGTACAGCCCATAGCGGCCGCAGTCTCGGCAATATCCATATCTTCCCAGTAACGCATCAAGAAGGCTTCGCGTTGACGCGGCGGCAGTCTGGAAATTTCTTTTTCAATGATACCAAGGAGTTGCATTCGCTCGGCGTTTCGATGCGGCGTCGTTGGATCATCAGACTCGGATTGGGTCGCCAAAGTTTCAAGGGGGTCATCATCTTCGTCATCGCCCGAGGTCAGAGATGAAAACAAGACTGTCCACAGCGAACGGACCTTGGATCGCCGGTAGAAATCCCGGATTGCGTTCTGCAGGATACGCTGGAACAGCATCGGCCATTCGCTTGCGTCGCGGCCACCATATTTTTCCGCCAGCCGCATCATCGCGTCCTGCACAATGTCAAGGGCGCTTTCTTCGTTGCGCACGGCGAACATGGCCTGCTTGAACGCCCGTCGTTCGACTCCGGCAAGAAAGCCGGAGAGTTCAAGGCGCGAACTCAGGGCGGGCTCCCGAAGCCTTCAACGGAAAATCGAGTGCCAGACAGAGACATAAATCTTGACCATTCGCGAATCACGCAGTAAGGTTATACGTTTCACTAAAAAAATGTAACAGGTGTGTGATGCAGCTAACTGGCGCGGAAATTGTAATCAGATGCTTGCAGGAAGAGAAAGTCGAGTTTGTGTTCGGCTATCCCGGCGGCTCTGTGCTTTATATCTACGACGAACTCTTCAAGCAGGACAAGTTCAAGCATGTCCTCGTTCGTCACGAGCAGGCAGCGGTGCATGCCGCCGATGCCTATTCTCGGTCCTCAAACAAGATCGGCGTCTGCATGGTCACGTCCGGGCCGGGGGTCACCAATGCCGTAACGGGCATTGCAACGGCCTATATGGATTCCGTGCCGCTGGTCATCATCAGCGGCCAGGTTCCGACGGCCTATATCGGCCAGGATGC
>SXGU01448331.1_pt1 | contig 29152 bp, 26 predicted proteins | sample 3174531 | NCBI WGS metagenome assembly SXGU01 (sample SAMN11356863, study PRJNA531348) | freshwater metagenome | isolation source: freshwater sample F1-140 | place: China: Fuxian Lake, Yuxi | collected 2017-12-25 | reverse complement strand
GCCAAAACCGTTGCTGAACTCGAAGCCGAAATCCACCTTCTTGAAGGTCTCGAACACCAGGCGAAAGCCGTTGTGGCTTCAGGTCAGGATCGAAAATGGGATGAGCTCTCCAAAATCCTCCAGAATGACCCCGCAATGCACGACGCGACGGGACGCCAGCGCAAAATCATCATCTTCTCCGAGCATCGCGACACGCTCAACTATCTTCATGGAAAAATTGCGGGCGTGCTCGGTAATAGTGACGCGATTATCACCATTCATGGAGGCACGCATCGCGACGAGCGCCGCCGTCTCCAGGCGCTCTTTCGCTCAGACCCTGATGTGCGCGTACTCGTCGCTACCGATGCTGCCGGCGAGGGCGTGAATCTCCAGAACGCGAACCTCATGGTCAACTACGACCTCCCCTGGAACCCGAACCGGCTGGAGCAGCGCTTTGGCCGCATTCACCGTATCGGCCAGACTGAAGTCTGCCATCTGTGGAATCTCGTTGCGAAAGAAACTCGTGAGGGCGATGTTTATCACCGTCTTCTGAAGAAGCTCGAAGTTGAAAGCGAAGCTCTCAAGGGCAGAGTCTTTGACATCCTTGGTGAGATATTTGAAGAAACAAGTCTCAAAGACCTGCTGATGCAGGCTATCCGCTATGGTGACCAACCAGAAGTCCGTTCTCGCCTCACGAAAAAGATTGATGATGCCCTCGACCACGACCATCTCAAATCATTGCTGAATCGCAATGCACTCGCTCAGGAAACAATGAGCCAGGAGCGGCTATTTTCCGTCAAGGAAGAGATGGAAAAAGCGGAAGCGCGGCGCCTCCAACCCTATTTCGTGCGCTCCTTTTTCCTACAGGCCTTCTCCTCCCTTGGCGGAGCCGCCCACCCCCGCGAGGCAGGGCGTTTTGAAATCGCTCATGTGCCCGTTGCCATCCGCGAGCGGGATCGGCGCATTACCGGCCGCAACCGTCGGGAATTTGAACCAGTGCTCAAACGCTACGATCGTGTCTGCTTTGAGCGAGAGGCCATTCAGCCACTCGACAAACCAGGACAAACCCGTGCCGTTCTCATGCATCCCGGCCACCCGCTCATGCTCTCCATGTCTGATTTAATCATCGAACAACACGCCAATTTGTTGCGGCAAGGTGCAATCCTTGTCGATCCGACGGACGATGGAATGGAGCCGTGGCTACTATTTCTGCTCACTCATGAGGTCAAGTCAGGCGATGGAATGGTGTTATCCAAGCGCATGCAATTTGTCCGTGTGGCTCCTGACGGCCAAGCTACTTTCGCCGGCTGGGCTCCTCATCTTGATCTAGAACCATTAAACCCATCCGAACGCCCGCTCATTAAAGACGTACTGGATGCGCCGTGGATCATGGCTGACCAGGAACCTCGGGCTGTTGCTTTGGCTGCCTCCACCTTGGTGCCAGAGCACTACAACGAAGTAGCCGGTCGCCGCACTGCTCACGTTGAAAAGACCTTAAACGCGGTGCACGAGCGCCTCACCAAGGAAATCGCCTTCTGGCAAGACCGTTGGTTGAAGCTCAAAGAAGATGGTGAAGCTGGTAAAGATGTGCGGCTCAATCTGGAAAACGTTCGCCGCACCCTTTCTGACCTAGAAGGACGGCTTGAAAATCGCAAGAAAGAACTCTACGCCATGCGCCATGTGGTCAATGGCACTCCGGTAGTGTTGGGTGGCGCGCTCGTCGTTCCGGCGGGCTTGATGCGCAAGCGTCGCGGTGATGAGCCGGTCGATCCCGTCTCCGCAACCTTTACCGCTGATGCCGCTGCCCGTGCCCGCATCGAGCGTCTTGCCATGAACGCAGTTCGCCGCGCTGAGGAGGCCCGAGGATACCGCGTAGTAGACGTTTCCGCCGCTAAATGTGGCTGGGATCTTACCTCCTACCCGCCTGCAGCAGGTGGCCTCCAACCGGAGCCTCGCCACATCGAAGTGAAGGGGCGCGTCAAAGGGGCCAGCACCGTCACCCTTACCCGTAACGAAATGCTCTATGCCTTTAATCAGGGCGATAAATTTGTGCTTGCGATCGTGCTAGTTGGTGAAGGTGATGCAGTGGAGGGTCCGCACTACATCCGCAATCCTTTTGACCGTGAGCCAGGGTGGGGCATTGCCTCCATCAATTATGATCTCAGTAACCTCCTCGCTCGCGCTGAAAGAACCTAGCATGACTTACTCTGTCAAAGCCCCCAAGAAACTTATTGAAGTCGCACTGCCACTGGACGTTATCAACGTCGCGTGTGTCCGCGAAAAATCGATCCGTCAGGGGCATCCCAGCACGCTACATCTCTGGTGGGCACGCCGACCTCTTGCGGCCGCACGGGCAGTGATCTTCGGCCAGCTCGTCAATGATCCTTCCTGGAAATGGGAGCTAGAACACCCCGGCGAAATCCCTCCCAATAATCTCAAGGCGAGCTGGGCAGCCAGTCGAAAACGCCTGTTCTCGATCATTGAAGATCTCGTCAAGTGGGAAAGTACGACTAACGACGAGATTCTCGAAAAAGCCCGCGCAGAAATTCGTAAATCATGGCGGGAGACATGCGAGCTGAACAAGGAACACCCGCAAGCCGCTGATCTTTTTAACCCTAACGAACTTCCGGGACTCCATGATCCATTTGCCGGTGGAGGAACAATCCCCCTTGAAGCGCAGCGGCTTGGCCTTGAAGCCTATGCCTCAGATCTCAACCCGGTTGCAGTCATTATCAACAAGGCCATGATCGAGGTACCTCCGAAATTTGCGGGAAGGCCACCGGTCAATCCTGAAGCTAAGGTCACGAAAGATTTAATAGATCGTGAATGGAAGGCGGCTCAGGGTCTTGCCGAAGATGTACGCTATTACGGTCAATGGATGCGCGACGCGGCACAGAAGCGAATCGGTGATCTCTATCCGCCTATTGAGGTCACGCATGAGATGGCGAAGGAACGGACCGACCTGAAAACTCTAATTGGCCAAAAGCTCACCGTTATTGCCTGGCTGTGGGTACGCACCGTGAAAAGCCCCAACCCGGCATTCCGGCATGTCGATGTGCCCCTTGCTTCGACCTTCATTGTATCGAGCAAAGAGGGAAAAGAAGTCTATGTGGAACCTGTCATCGAACATGACTGTTATCGTTTCACGGTCAAGATGGGCAGTCCACCACCGGAAGCGAAAAAAGGGACTAAGCTCGCGCGTGGGGCAAACTTCAGATGCTTAATGTCGAACATCCCGATCGAAAGTGATTACATTAAGAGCGAAGGCACACACACCAGGATGGGTGCAAGGCTGATGGCTGTGGTGGCGGAAGGTCAGCGCGGACGAGTCTATTTATCTCCCACAAGAGAGATGGAACAGATCGCGGCAAGTGCAGAGCCCACATGGAAACCAGATGCGAAATTACCTGGTGACCTGCGAGCGTTCTGGACACCTCCATATGGGATAACTCATTTTCACCAGCTCTTCACCCCACGTCAGCTGGTTGCATTGACGACATTCAGCGACCTTGTTTCTGAAGTTCACGAAAGAATTCGAAAAGATGCAGACGCCGCTGGGATGCCCAATGATAACAAATGCTTGGACCAAGGCGGCACCGGCGCATTAGCCTATGCTCAAGCTTTGACCGTCTACTTGAGTCTAGCCGTCGGCCGCAGCGCGAACTACTGGTCGTCGATGACCCCTTGGGGCGGGGACTTCATCGTTCAGACATTCGGCCGACAAGGAATTCCCATGGTATGGGACTACGCTGAGGGTAATCCACTATCGACTTCCACCGGCAACTGGACCGGGGCTTTAGATTGGATCCAGAAAGTGATCGTCAATGCACTTCCAGCGTCGCAAGCAGGCATAGTCACGCAGACAGATGCACAGACTCAATCAATTAGTCGTCAAAAAATTGTCTCGATGGATCCTCCATACTATGACAATATTGGCTACGCCGACCTGTCTGATTACTTCTATCTTTGGCTGCGTCGTTCGCTGCGCTCCGTTTTTTCCGATCTCTTCGCCACGGTGACTGTGCCCAAAGCTGAGGAGTTGGTCGCTACGCCATATCGTCACGGGAGCAAACAGAAAGCAGAAGCTTTCTTTCTCGATGGCATGACCAGAACCATGCATCGTCTCGCAGCTCAGGTCCACCAGGCTTTCCCGGTTACAATCTACTATGCCTTCAAACAGTCGGAGACAGAAACTGAATCCGGCACCGCATCCACTGGCTGGGAAACATTTCTCGATGCAGTGATAAGGGCAGGATTTGCAATCACCGGCACTTGGCCGATGCGCACTGAACGGGACCAAGGTTTGAAGACAGGAACGAACGTTCTTGCCTCCAGCATCGTTCTCGTCTGTCGCCCCCGGCCCGCAGATGCCGCCACAATCTCACGCCGCGCCTTTCAGCGAGAATTGAATCAGATACTTCCGGAAGCTCTCGACGAGATGACGAAGGGCTCCGGGGACGATCGTTCGCCCGTAGCCCCTGTGGATCTTTCACAAGCCATCATTGGTCCTGGCATGGCGGTCTTTTCCAAGTACGCGGCCGTGCTAGAAGCTGACGGCACGCCTATGAGTGTTAAGACCGCTCTTCAACTCATTAACCGCTTTCTCGCCGAAGATGAATTCGACCATGATACGCAGTTCTGCCTGCACTGGTTTGAGCAGCACGGCTGGAACGATGGAAAGTATGGCGATGCCGAAACCCTTTCCCGTGCCAAAGGCACGAGCGTAGACGGTGTAAAACAGGCAGGGGTATTATTTGCCACAGCCGGCATCGTCCGCCTTGTCAAATGGACAGAGTACCCCATAGATTGGGACCCGACCACCGACCAACGTTTACCAGTGTGGGAAGCCCTTCATCATCTTATCCGTGTCTTCAAGACCGATGGTGAAACCGGTGCTGGTGCAGTGTTCTCTGCCGTCCAAGCTAAGGCTGAAGCCGCGCGACAGCTCGCATACCGCCTCTATACCTTATGCGAGCGTGCAGGATGGAGCGAAGATGCACGGGCCTATAACGAGATCATTTCAAGCTGGAGCGCCATTGAGTCCGCCGCTGCCAAGGTGCCGGGCCCACAGCAAGCAACTCTATTTGGTTAGGAAGGAAAGAGGCCATGAAGCCCTGGAGAGAAATCGCAGTTCCCCACCGTGACGTGCTGGAAGGAACCTTTCAGCAATCTGAATTTGCCGCCGACATCACGGCCGTACATAGCGGCAAAGCGACGCGCGAATATCAGGATGCTGTTGCCTTCTTCGATCGTACCTTCATCACTGAAGGTATGAGCCTCTTGCTTACACAGGTAGCACAGCGCCTCATCGGAAAGGGTGGCGAGCCGGTTGTCCAACTCCAGACAGCTTTCGGCGGCGGCAAGACCCACACCATGCTTGCGGTCTATCATCTTACGACCCGCAAGTGCGCACTCTCTCAATTACCAGGTGTCCCGGCCCTGCTCGATCAAGCTGGATTGATGGATGTCCCTCAGGCGCGTGTGGCTGTGCTGGATGGAACCGCTCATGCCCCCGGCCAGCCATGGAAGCGTGGCAAACAAGCAATCAAGACCCTCTGGGGCGAGTTGGCCTGGCAACTTGGCGGCAGCGAGGCATTCGCACTCCTCAAAGACGCGGATGCGACTGGGACATCTCCCGGTAAAGACGTTCTGCGGGAGCTCCTCGCTGCATACGCCCCCTGCGTGGTTCTGATCGACGAGTTGGTGGCCTATGTCCGCCAGTTCCCAGAAGGGCAGCCTTTAAGCGGCGGGAGTTATGACAGTAACCTCTCTTTTATTCAGGCGCTTACTGAAGCAGTAAAGCTTGTCCCGACCGCGATCGTATTGGCATCCTTACCGGAGTCAGAAGTTGAGGCAGGCAGCCAACGCGGTGCCGCAGCTCTGCGTGCTCTGGAGAAAACCTTTGGCCGCGTTCAGGCTTTGTGGAAGCCGGTCGCCACTGAGGAGGCTTTCGAGATCGTGCGGCGGCGGCTATTTGAACCAGTCCGCGACACAACAGCCCGTAATACAGTCTGCCGTGCTTTCGCCGACGCCTATGTGGCAGAAGGTTCAAAGCTGCCCACAGAGACCCAGGAAGGTCGTTACTACGATCGAATTGTGAATGCTTACCCTATCCATCCCGAAGTCTTCGACCGCCTCTACGAAGACTGGACCACCATCGATGGCTTTCAGCGCACCCGTGGTGTCTTGAAACTCATGGCCAAGGTTATTTATCGCCTCTGGAAGGATGACAACAAGGACCTCATGATCCTGCCCGGAAGTCTTCCACTCCACGATGGGAGCACCCGCAATGAACTGACTTACTACCTGCCGGCAGGCTGGGATCCGGTTATAGAGCGCGATATTGATGGTGAGCGCGCCGAGACGACGGATTTGGAGAACAAGGAACCGCGCTTCGGCCAGGTGGGCGCTGCCCGCCGTGTGGCACGCACCCTATTCCTTGGTAGCGCACCATCATCAGTAGCTTCTAAAGTTGGTAGCCGTGGCATCGACCGTGCCCGTGTTCTGCTCGGATGCCTCCAGCCAGGCCAACCATCTTCCGTTTATTCTGATGCGCTTAACCGTCTTGCCGACCGGCTACACTATCTCAACACTTCAGGCGACAAAGTTTTGGATGCCACCCGCTTCTGGTTTGATACCCGCGCCAATCTGCGCCGTGAAATGGAAGACCGCAAACGCCGCTTCGACGAGAAAACAGAAATTCGTGGCAAGATGGCTGAAGCGCTCAAACGTGCGGTTGGTGCTGCAACCGTCTTTGACGGCGCACATATTTTCACGCCCCATGGCGATGTTCCGGACGACAGCGGGCTCAGACTGGTTGTTCTTCCACCAGAGAGTTGGTATTCCCGAGACGAACCACGCCTCGCTTTTGAAGCCGCCCTTGACTACGTCCGAAACAATGGACCCAAACCGCGCTATCGTGGCAATCGGCTGATTTTCCTGGCCGCCGACCATGGGACACTTTCGCGCCTGACTGATGCTGCTCGCGTGGCACTTGCCTGGGGATCTATTGTAGACGACGTGAAAGAGGGTCGTCTTAACATCGACCTTTTGCAGAAAAACCAGGCTGAAAAAGAATTGAGGACAGCAGAAGAAGTGCTACCCCGTGCGGCCCGTGAATGCTACCGGTGGCTTCTCTGTGCTGTGCAAGAAACACCGACAGACCCCAAACCACTTATTGAGGCGTTCACCCTCACCACAACCGGCGGTTCGGTCGCTAGTGAAATAGAGCGCGTATGTAGCGAGAACGAACTTGTCATCACAACCTGGTCGCCGATTCACCTTCGCACAAAGCTCAAAGACCTCTATTGGAAGCCAGGACAGCCCGCAGCCAAAGTAATGGCCTTCTGGGAAGACACCCTGCGCTACCTCTATCTACCGCGCTTAAAGAACCGCGATGTGCTTGCGCACGCTATTCGTACTGGAGCTGCCAGCCGTGACTTCTTTGGCACGGCCTATGGTCAGAGCGGCGAAACCTTTGAGGGCTTCCAGCTTGGTAACGCAAACATTCAATTCGACGACACGTTGCTTCTGATCGAGCCTGATGCCGCTCGTGCCTATGAAGAAGCAACCAGACCAAGTCCAGCAACACCAGAGCCGAGTACTGGGAAGTCTGAGACAGGGGGTGCTACCCCACTCCCGCCACTGCCTACTCCACCAGGCGCAACTCCCGGCCTACCCAAACCAAGGCTCTTTCACGCCTCGCATGAGGTTCCTGCCGCAACCGCAAAGATGCATCTGGTACAGCTTGCCGAGGAAATCGTTAAAGTGCTCTGCTCTGATCCCAATGCTACTGTAAAAGTGGTGCTAGAAATTTCTGCTGAATTCCCTGATGGAGCGTCAGACCAGGTAAAGCGCGCCGTATCGGAGAACGCACGCAGCCTTGGAATCAAAACTCCTGATTGGGAGTGAGCAGCATCATTCAGCTCGAACATTTAGCTTTTCAGCGGCATCTGTGATTCCCGCTAACAGCATTACTCCGCGTTCCTGCGTCTCCTTCGGAAGCTCCGTCCATTTGCTCATTGCGCGGATATCTCTTGCGATCCGCTTGGCAATGGATCCTTTGTTGAAAATAAGTTTGTGAACTTCAAAAAAGCTCTCCACTCGTTTCACCAACTGACCGCCCTTGTTGAGAGCGATGTCTCCGACACCAACAGCAGACAGCTGCTTCTCGTACAGTTTCCGAATATATCCAAGATAGAAATCGTCTGGGAATAAATCCTCGATTGATGCCTCGCCTGACAACTTCCATACATCTCCCAGCCCAAGCGCTCCAGCCGGTCTATCGTGGTATCGCGCCAGCCACTTCTTTACAAATTTGTCTTTCGCCGTCGTTCCGGACTCATCTGTATCATATAAGGCTACAACGCCAAGCTCCTGCCCAACCATAAAGGTGGCAATGTAAGTCACCTCCGATGCACCGCCAGCCGGCGTGATAAGCATGTCCTCGGGCATCGCCTGCATCCCTGACCGACTCGCAAGACTGGACAACGCAGAAATCAGCCAATAGTCATCCACACCCTCGACCACAAGGTTTCGATCCGCCACCAGATAACTTGTACGTCCGCTGATCCCAAGGGCAGCCTGCAGAGTCAGCTTTCCCTCCGCCTGCGTCTGCGTTAGGTCGTCCGTAACCACCATGCCGTTCGCTGTCTCGCTCAGAATACGAATACGATCAGGCTCCTGCAGGTCGATCATGAACGGAAGGTGAGTAGAGTAGATCAGCACATTCCCCTTCGCGTATTCCCCAAGCCGTTTCAGGAGATCCTGTTGCCCTTCAGGGTGCAGGTGTAGCCCTGGCTCATCCAACAGAATGACGCACCCCTCGAATGTACCTTTGGTTTGATGCATCAGCAAAAGATCAAACGAGAAAAACCATTGAAAGCCACGTGATCGCTCTTCTAATCGGATAAGCGCTTTGTCTTTCGGATCCCGGATAAAGGTAAAAAACTGTTGGCCGTCAGCATTAAACCGGACATCATACTTCAGTTGTCCCCAATGCCCCTTGATCTTCTCAGTAAGCGTTGAAGCCCCGTCATCAAGATCATACTGGCGTTCTTCCTTATCTGCTTCATTCCCTTTCTTAACCAGTTGATCTAGGTCCAAACCTGACAGAGCCAGAATCGTCAGTAGAGCCTCGTCGTCGGGCTCAGGTCTTTTACGACGCTGCTGAACCTCATTGAGCATTGCAGTGCCGCGGAACGACTTATACTCGTCCATGTAGACGAAAGTGGGAATTCGGCTCACCACATAGTCATGCGCTTTGTGCTGCACAGTCTCAGTTTTTTGCAACTCCTGAACGGTGCTTCGAAGCTGACTCGCAAACTGGTCGATATACTGCGTTTCGTTCTGATACTGAGGTTGTATTTTTCCCCCTCCCTGCGATCCACGCAGCCTCTGAACCGCAACATCTGGTAATTTGACCAGCTCCGTAAAGCGCCCCTCTGCGGCAAGACGGCGCGCTTCGGCCGCCACCTCTGCCGCTTCAACCTTAAACGACTCTGTCACCTCATCCGGCATCTTGGGAAGCTTCCCCATCGCCTTATCAATGTCATTAGGATGCAACCTGTCAGGAAACAAATCACCGGGGAAGGCGATTTCAAACTCTCCCGCGTAGCTCTTCGTAATTTCCAGTTCGCCAATCTGGATCGTCTCCCCAGTGATTTCTGAAAGCTTCTGCTCCTCCTCAGGCTCGATCTTGAACCGAGTGCGGCAGACGATCTGCTTCTCAGTTCGCTTGTCACGATGAGCCCTTGGCCACTCTCGTGTGATGTCATAAGGATCAGCATGGAACGGGTTGAACTTATGCAGTCCGCGTAGCAATGAGGTTTTTCCCACCTCATTCTTGCCTACGAGAACGGTCAGGTCGTTCACGGTCACCCACTGCGAGTCCAAGATCGACTTGTACATCTCAATCCGAAATGCCGATAGCTTCATGAACTCCTCCACCAAATTTCACCCGGATGTACCGGCCTTATTCCATTCTTCACCATCTCAGTAGCACTCCTCAAACACAAGCAGCATCCGCAAAAGTCTTCACTTTGATTTTCTTCGCCCGTTCTTTCACCTGGGCCGCATCATACTGAAACTGCAATCGCATCCATCCCTCGGGCGTACTGCCAAACGCCTTTGCCAGACGGATAGCCATATCCCATGACAGGTCGGCATTCTCGTTCACTAGATGACTAAGCGCCGACCGCGACACACCAAGAACCTTAGCCCCTTCGGTCACGGTCAACCCATGCGGCTCCAGACAGTCCCTGCGCACCGAAAAGCCCGGATGGGATGGATTCTTCATTCTCAAAGCCTTCATAGCGCTCTCGTTTTCACTGGTTGTGATTGAAAGTCATGATCGAGTTTTGACTGTAGCGTATAGCGCATCACGTGTCACTTTGAATTTTCCAGTAGCCCATTCAAGTTATGGAAAACCCAGAGCTCTGAAGCCCCTGCCCTCGCCCCAGAGGAGAAGGAAAACTCCGTCAGGCGTAACTGCCGCGATGGACGCTTGGCTCATTGCCGGCAAGTTTTCCGCGCATACATCATCTATACGCCATCACCGCTGACACTCCGTCTTGAAGCGTAGTGGACTGGCTTGCCATGTCGCCGCCGAGGGCTGCCGCGCTCCGGCTCCCTAGCGCACCGACCGCGCCAGCAAAAGGCCTGTCACGTTCGCCGCTGTTTCTAGTCCGCCTGCGCTTCTCCGTCAGCCCCCGGCTCATCACCTCCTGTTGGCCTGCACCGGCTCTCCTCCCTCTGTGAGAGAGCCAGTGAGTCCAACAACACAGGAGGTTGCAACATGACAAACCAATCCCCAAAACAAGACATCTACACTCGGGTAACGACCCGGATCATAGCCGAACTTGAACAAGGCGTGCGGCCGTGGATGAAACCATGGTCCGTCGAACACGCGGCCGGACGCATCACCCGCCCCCTGCGCCATAACGGCATTCCCTACCGTGGCGTCAACGTCCTTCTCCTCTGGGGTGAGGCCATGGCCAAAGGCTACGCCGCCCCGCTCTGGATGACCTACAAGCAGTCTCAGGAACTAGGCGCTCAAGTCCGCAAGGGCGAACATGGTTCCCTCGTGGTCTTTGCCGATCGTTTCACCAAGACGGAAACCAACGACCAAGGCGAAGCCGTTGAACATGCGATCCCCTTCATGAAGGGCTACACCGTGTTTAACGTCGAACAGATCGACGGTCTTCCCGCGCACTTCTACGCGCAACCCGTCAATCCGCTTCCCCTCTGCGAACGCATCGAACACGCTGACCGCTTCATCACTGCGACCGCCGCCACCATCCACCACGGCGGCAATCAAGCCTATTACGCACCATCCCGCGACATGATCCAGCTTCCACCGTTTGAGGCTTTCAAGGACAAGGAAAGCTACTACTCAACCGCTCTGCATGAACTGACCCACTGGACCCGCCATGAAACACGTCTCGCCCGTGATTTTGGCCGCCAACGCTTCGGCGACGAAGGTTATGCCCGCGAAGAGCTGGTAGCTGAACTCGGTTCCGCTTTCCTCTGTGCCGACCTTGGCATTACGCCCGATATCAGAGAGGACCACGCCGCTTATCTCGGCCACTGGCTCAAGATCATCAAGGATGACAAACGCGCTATCTTCTCAGCTGCGGCTCACGCGCAACGCGCCGCTGACTTCCTGCAACAACTTCAGCCGACGACGACCAAGGAGGCCGCCTGATGGAGCCACGATAGTGCTGTCATAGGCAATTCCTCCTTGTCGGTTTTCCGACATGCGGCAAGTGTTCCGCGCCATCCCCTGCTTTCACTGGCTGTTTCCCGCTGTTGTCCCCCTCTCCTTTCACCATTTGCATTCCCATCCGTGCATCTTTGCCCCCTGCCATGCGCGGGCGCGTCGTCGCGTCAACAAGAAGCCTCGGTTCCCCCTTAAAGGTCGCCCCCAATTTTCCTGTATGACGCTGCACCCGCCGCCTGGCTGAAACGGAGGCATGCCCGCAAGGGAAATACAAACAAAGGAGAGAAAACTATGACAACGCGAAACACAAACGCCTCTGAAACCAGACCGCCGGACTTTATCGCCTCGCACGTCGCCGAGCGCAACGGCAAATCCTTCTGGACCCGCATCGGAGCGGCCTGGACTCACGAAGACGGTAACGGCCTCACGCTTCGCCTCGATCTCATCCCGGTCACAGGTGGGCAAATTGTCCTTCGCATGCCCAAAGCAACAGAGGAGGAGGTCGCCTAAAGCGGCCTTTTCCTCACTTTCAAGGAGAAATCATCATGAAACATGACGCTGCCATCACCGCCCTTCGCAACGCACACGCCGCGCTCTCTTCGATCGCCGCCGTCACCTGCTATGCGGAGGACCTCCCCGTCACCGCTCTTGAGTCTCGCGACATCGAGGATATTTTCATCATCGCGAAAGCCCATCTGGACCAGATTAAGGCTCTCCTCACTCAAGCTTCCGGTGGCCCGCCATGACGGGCCGCCGCATCACCGGCCACTTTCTCATGTGGACGTGTTAACACGTCCACATATGAGCCCGTCTTATTGACAGCCCCCTGAAACTCCTCCACAACTTCTTCGTAAACAAAACAGGGAACCGCCATGATCCGACCCCTCCTTCTTGCCCTTACCCTCATCTTTTCCCTCGCAACAACGGCGCAAGCCGCTTCCAATGACATCACCGGCCGCGCGTCAGTCATTGACGGCGATACCCTTGATATTCACGGCCAGAGGATCCGCCTTGAAGGCGTAGACGCTCCCGAATCCTCCCAAACCTGCGCCGATCCCGAAGGCGCGCCATGGCGCTGCGGCTAAAAGGCAGCCCTTGCCCTCTCCGACCTCATCGATCAAAAGCCGGTTCACTGTGTTCCTTCAACCAAGGACCGGTACGGCCGCACCATCGCAACATGCGACCTCAATGGAGAGGATCTCGGGAAATGGCTTGTCACCAATGGCTGGGCCGTCGCCTATCGCAAGTACTCCGACCGCTACATCCCCGATGAAGATGAAGCCAAAAGCAAACGCCGTGGAATCTGGGCTGGAAGTTTTACAATGCCGTGGGACTACCGCCATGCGAAAAAACAGAAAACCTCAACCCCCGCTAACCCGTCATGCGGCTCAAAACAATCCTGTCAGGACATGGCTTCTTGCACCGAGGCCCGCTTCTATCTTTCCACCTGCCACCTAACCAGCCTTGATCGTGACCACGACGGAACCCCTTGTGAAACCCTCTGCAACTAGCACAAGCCCGCCGACCTCACGCAGATTCCATAAACAACCCGCCTGAAAGCCATTAGAAGGCCGTCCAGGGCCTTCTGGGATCTTCGCCGTTTCTTTCCCCGCGATCTAACGCGAACCAGCCCCCGCCCTGCTTTCTGGCGTCCTTTGCCCTGACCAATTGTTTCGTCCTGCTGTCCGACTGGCGGCCCAGTCTACGGCTGCATAACGCATCGCCCGCGCCAGCCAGAGCGCCGTCACGTTCGCCGCCTTTTGTTATTCCGCCTCCGCCCCCTTTGGCCGCCACTCGGCCCGCCTGTCCTCCTAAGTTGCCCGGCGTTGCCTCTCCCCTGCTCGTGAGAGAGGCAACTTGTTCAACAACAACAGGAGGACAGAAGATCATGACGAAACAACCGGTTCAGAAGTTCAAACAAGGCTTGGTCCAAGTAGCCGTCTGGCAGAACGAAAGCCGCAGCGGGGACTTCTACACCCTCACCTTTCAGCGATCCTACACGGACGCAGAAGGCACATGGCACAACGCCACGTCCTTTCCGCTCTCCGCTCTCTACGATCTGGCCGCCGCCACCGTGAGAGCCTACCTCTGGGTCCGCCAGAACACCGCAACGGAGAAAGCGGCGTGAGCCGCCGCAGCCATCAGATGGAGCCTCCGGCCCCGCGCCGGGGGCTATATCGCCTCTTTACTGTGGGCGTGTTAACAGGTCCACACGCTGACACGTTAGCTGTCATACGCTTGAGGTTTCCTGTCCTGCCTTGCTTCTCCGTTCACATTGCAACCCATGACGGCCTTTCTTTCTCTGCCTCGTCTAGCTCCGGCAACCGTCCTGGCAACCGCCCGTCCGAACATCTTTCCCCTGCCTTCGGCATTCCTCGCGCAAGCAAACATCTTCGGTCTTGGCCGTCCTCCCCTGCCGGTCCGGCCCTTCGGGTGCCAAGCCGGTTTGACGCCTTCGCTTTTACACGAGCAACGAAAGGCCGCGATGGGCGCGGCCTCCACTCAAAGAAAGGAAACAGTCCAATGAAAACCTATCAGCACTTCGCTTCACTGCTAACCCAGCTTCTAGGCAACGATACCGCCATCCGTCTCACCGTCACGGGCTTCATGCCCCTCTCGGTCGAAGACATCGGACTCTCCGACGAAGGCCACCGCCTTATCGCCATCTCCCACACCGGCATCCAGAACGGCGACCTGATGCGCGACCCGGAACTCGTCTTTGAATTCGTCCCCGGATCCGATCCGCAGGCAGCGGAACCCATCTCCTTCCGCAACGACTATATCGGCCTCATGAATTACGTGTACCGCTACAGCGACGCAGGCAAGAAAACCCACGTCAACGCCAAGCTCAAGGCCGAACTCAAAGCCTTTGCCTCCATGTGGTTTCGCAACCTCAAGGATCAAGGCTTCCTCTCTGAAACCGCCAACCGGGAGAGGCTCGCATGAGCCTCCCATACTATCTCACATGTAGTTGTGTTAACATGTCTACGCGTACACAGTGCGGCCCGGCTCCGTCCAGGCCTCATTCTCTCCTGGTCGGCTTGATCTCCAAGGCGCCTGAGAGAAGCAGGGCCCACTGCCGCTGTCTGGCCGCTATGCGTGGCCATTATTCCGCCGGAGGCCTTGAAGTGGCTTGTTCCCGCCGCGCGGCAACCGGCCCCGCCGCCCGTGCCGAGCGTCATGGCCGCTGGCTTTTCGCGCGGAGGGCCGCCACAAATCCGGCCTTCCGGCTCTAGCCTCTTCTGTTTCGCCGTTTCGTTGGCTCTCCTCCCCCTGTGAGAGAGCCAACTTCACCTCAACAGAGAGGACAAAACAACATGGCCACGCACAGCGACCAACAAGCTCCGCTCTATACCCGCTTCGCCAGCGTCCTTATCCGACTTCTCGGCCCCTCGCGCAGCGTCCGGCTTCTGGGCGACGGCCATCTTCCGCTCTACGTCGAACATCAGGGCTTAAGCCCGGACCGCCTCTACCACCTGATCTCCGTGGCCCATATCGAAACATCCGGCTGTCAGGCGTTCTATGACCCTGAAATGGTCTTTGAACTAAGCTTAAGCCCCCGTATCGCCTATGCCCGTCCCCTCTCCTACCGCAATGATTGCCTCGGCCTAAACCAGCAGGTCCACAGCTATGACAGCGCCGGGATCAAAGTCAGCACCAACCGCGCCTTGAGCCTCGAACTCGACGACTTCGCCCGCACATGGTTTCTGAATATCGAATATCAAGGCTATCTCGACGAAAGCGCACATGTTAACTAGTTAACACGTAAGAACGTGCGGCCATTCCCCTAGCGTTTCTTCAGTGTTGGCGCTTCTTCTTCCTCTGGATCCTTTAAAAACCGCGTTGTCAGCTTGGCTCTCACGCCTTCCTCAGACCACAAAAGGCGCTCACAGCGCTTCAAGACCGTCACAACCTTCCGTTTGATCTCTTCGCCCTTCTTCAAGGGCTTGTCACCCTCGCATTCCATGACAATCAGGTAAATCCATTGCTCCTCGACCGTCAGCACTTCCGCAATCAAGCGCCGCTCCCCTACCCGGACAACCCGCTGCCTGCGCCTTGGCCCCCGCCTTTCCCAGACGGTCTCCGTAAACCGGACAATGTCACCAACGACAACCTCATCATCACACACAACCCATGTCATCTAACTTACACCCTTGCCTTCTTACTCGTTGTCTTGTTAACATCCCCACAGGGGGACAAGCACGCATGTACACAATAGCCATAATTTCCCAAAAGGGCGGGACAGGTAAAACAACACTGGCCCTTAATCTTGCCGTTGCATCCGAACGCGCCGGAAAGCCTGCCCTGGTCGTAGACCTCGACCCGCAGGCTTCGGCCAAAGCATGGCACGACCACAGAACGGAGAAAACCCCAATTGTGATCTCCGCCCAGGCTTCACGGCTTCATGAGGTCCTCAAGACCGCAGAAGAGAACGGAGCCGCTCTCGTTATCCTCGATACGGCCCCGCATTCGGAGAGCAGCGCACTGGCCGCCGCCCGCGCTGCCGACCTAATCTTGATCCCGTGCAGACCCGGCGTCCTCGATATTCGAGCCATAGCGACATCCGCCGACTTGGTCCAGCTGGCTAAGAAACAGGCAGTCGCCGTCCTAAACGCCATCCCGCCGCAAGGCCATCTGCCGGACGAAGCAGGGGAGGCCATCAAGTCTTTCGGCCTTGCCGTGTCTCCGGTCCGCATCACCAACCGCGCGGCCTTTGTGCACTCGCTCACCGCATCGACAGGGGTTTCGGAATACGAACCCGACGGCAAAGCCGCAGACGAGATCAAACAGCTTTACAAGTGGACACTCTCACAGATGAACGTGTTAACACGTCAGCAGAATAAGAAGGAGGCTTTAGCATCATGACCCGTAAAACCAACCTCGCAGAAGCAGTAAGCAAGCTTAACCAGAATCATAAAATCACCCCGACACAGCCGCGCTCACGCTCTGGAAAGAAGACCGTGGCCGGGTATTTCGACCCGCATACGTCAAAACAACTGAAGATTCTGGCCGTGGAGCAGGAAAAGACGCTTCAGGACCTGCTGGGCGAAGCCTTGCAGGACCTGTTCAAGAAATACGGGAAAACAGCAGCGGCCAGATAGGGCAGAGGAGGGGATAAGGCCCTTCCGGTCTTCACTAAAACAGGCTAATATCGGCCCCACATGACAGACAAATCGGACTTTCGCCTTATTTCGGACGTGCTCCAGCTCCCTAAGCCGCCAAGCCATAACACGCAGCGGAGAATAGACGCGTCCCTGTCCATCAAGGACAGGCCGCCGGCAGGGGATGAAATCACCTATCAGCACTCCGTGTTCTGTCAGACCTCGCTTCCATACCGCGACCCCCACGAAATCAGGGAATGGGAACGGCACCAAGGCCATGCCCATATGCTCCTCAAAGCAGGGGAGGCCTTCGACCCGTACACAAACGCATGGGTGAAACTTGGCCTTCCCTTCGGTCCGAAGCCACGGCTCATTCTGGCCTATCTCAACACAGAGGCCATTTTGAAACAGTCACCGGAGATCGAAGTTGAGGACAGCCTGACCGCCTTCGTGAAATCCCTTCGCCTCAACATCAACGGCCACACCATCCGCATGCTCAAAGACCAGCTGACCCGGCTTTCAGCCGCGTCGGTCTTTTTGGCTCTGGCAGGGGAGGACAAAGTAAAACACCTTCGCATGAACATTGTGGAAGGCTTTGAACTCTGGATGCCCAAGAACGAAAGCCAGCGCGTCTTATGGCCAACCAAAGTCACGCTCAGCCCCAATTACTTCGAGAGCCTCAAAGAATACGCCGTCCCCCTCGATATGAGGGCGATCGAAGGTCTCAAGAACAACGCCCTTGCCCTCGACATCTACGCTTGGCTTGCACAGCGTCTCTGGCGTGTCCCCACAAAGGCACCCCACTGGATCAGCTGGGCCGCCCTCCATATCCAGTTCGGGCAGGGCTATGCCCGGATGGATCACTTCAAGGAAATGTTCCGCAAAACCCTCGGACTTGTTCTGGCTCACTATCCAAAAGGCCGGATCGTCGAAGATCCAAACAAGGGCTTTCTCCTTCACAGCAGCCCGCCACCCGTTCCGGTCAAACCGAAATGGCTTTCAGTTCCGACCCTACCTTCCTCTGGCAACCAGCAGTAATCAAACAAGCGATAAACCTCTGGAAGCCCCAAAACTCTTCACGACAGTTTACTCACCAGCCTGTTTATAACCCTCTGAATTGAATCAACTTATCCACGACAGTTTACCGGGAGATTTCACGACAGTTTACCGGGAACCCCCACGACAGTTTACCGGGACAACCCTATAAATAACCGATAACTCCCGATAATAGGACCCTCTGGCTTGTGGAAAAGTGGACGGAAAAAGACCCCGCCCACGTTTTCCACGAAGCCCGGCAACGGATTTTTTAAATAACTTTTTAAGAAAAAGAAGGCTGACAGGGGAAGGGGAAAACAAAAAACGCATTAGGAAGGCCACCAGGCCGTTCTGACGATTTTAGCTTGGGGAAGGGACCCCCAAGACCTCTGAAGCTCGTAGCGGCCAAAACAAGAGGATAGCCGGGGCCTTTTTAGGAAGGTCCCCGCATAACTTCAGCCTGACGACGGGAGATGTTTTCCAGAGTGGCGAGATGAAACACCCGGTCTTGGGCCGCCGCCTGAAAGATAGCCCGAAAGGTTGCCCGTTTCAGGGAGTCCAGTTCTGCCTCTGTCATCGTTTCCAATTTCCTAACCGTCATCATGTCCGTTTCTCCTTTGCTCTGATGTTCTGGCCTTGCGGCCTTCATGCCTTCTCAACAGCCGCCGGATCCGTCCGGACGCACTTCAGGCAAAGCAAAGCGGAGCAGGGTTCACCCTTGCGCCCATCCCAAGGACGGCCGGCAGGCTAGGCAGGAAAAAACAAGGACGAAAGGACAAGAACTCTGACAAAGAAAACAGACAGAGAAGGTTAGGGGAGGGGAGACGACAGAAAAAACGCTACCCCTGTATGCAAACATGTGGGCGTGTTAACACGTCGGCACAGCGCCGCGCAGCTTTCACAAAGAGAACGTTTCTGGTAAAACTCCGCGCCATATGTGGCCGTTCAAACGAAAGCCGCCGCCAGCTCAAGAGCTATCACCGCCGAAACCGCCGCCGCTTCTTCTTCCTGAAAACACTCTGCTAGCCTTGCCCCAAACGAGACCGCCACGCCCCGGATTTTTCGCCAGGCATCCTCTTTTGCGTTACTCCACCTATATCTCTGGTGCTGGTTTATTAGCCACCACTGCCATCTCTCCTCACTCGTTACCTGAGCCACTCCAATATGGAACTTTAATCGGCGCGACCATTTATTTTGTCGTCGAGGGTTCCCGGCTTGGCTACGACGCGATCAAAGCGATTATCGAGTCCTTCAAAGAAAAACCCCCGGAACTCAAAGACATTCCCTTCATGCACAGGAGTGACGCCCATGGCGGCGCGCGCCTTGCCAATCCCCAAACCGACCGCATTAACCTCGGCCAATCCACCAGCGGCGTCTTTTTCGGAAGATCAAAAGCCGCCGAGTACACCTATACCGACTATCCAGATCTAAAAAATGCAAGAAGACAGGTGATCGGTGGACAGCTTGGCCCCTATGTCTGGTCCACCCCCAATGCTCATACCCTTGTCTGTGCACCGACACGGTCAGGGAAGGGAGTAGGGATCCTCGTTCCGACTCTGCTCATGAACCGGAACTCTGTTTTGGCGATCGACCCGAAAGGGGAGCTGGCCGCGATAACGGCCCGGCAACGCCAGCGCCTCGGCCAGGAAGTCTTTCTCCTCAACCCGTGGCGCCTGCATGAAGCGTTGTTCCAAAGCTACGGCTTTACCCAATTCCACAGCTTCAATCCCCTCGATATTCTCGATCCTAAGGACCCGGCGATCGTCTCCAACGCCATGTTTTTAGCCTCGCTTCTCGTGAGCAGGTCTTCTTCCTCCGATCCCTTCTGGGACCAGTCAGCCGAAACCCTCCTCTCCGGCCTCATGCTCTATGTCGCAGAAAAAGAACCCCTACAAAAGAAACTGCCCCGCGTCCGCGAGATTCTGGGCAAACCCCAGGAACTTGATAACGTCCTCACATCCATGGCCGCCGCCACCGACGTGTTCGGAGGAAGTCTCTCGGAAATCGGCCACACCTTCTTGTCCATGCCGGACAAGACCAAATCCAGCGTCATCTCCACGGCTCAGGCGCATGTCAAATTCATGCTGGACCCGGTGGCCTCAGGCGCGCTGGATAAATCGACCTTTTCATTTTCCTCGCTCAAGCAGAAGCCCGCCACCGTCTTTCTCATCATCCCCCCGGAGTTTCTCCACAGCCATGCCCGCTGGCTTCGCCTCATGGTGGGATCCGCGATCAAGGCTTTTCTCGATCCGGCCCCGGTCAACACCCGCTGCCTGTTTATCCTCGAAGAATTCGCGTCTCTGGGACACATGCAGGCGATTTTAGACGGCGTGTCCAATCTGGCCGGCTACGGCATCGACTTCCTCTTTGTCCTGCAGGACCTTCCCCAGCTCAAAAACATCTATGGTCAGGCAGCCGACACATTCCTTGCGGAATCCGGCTTCCACTTCTTCACCAATATCCGCGACATGACCACGGCCAAATATGTCTCTTCAGCCCTTGGTCAAGAAACCATTACCGTGGACTCTTCAAGCGCCAGCGGAGGAACGAGCAGCTCTTTGACCGGAAAGCCGCTCTTTTCTCCAGATGAGCTGTTAAGACAAGGCCCCGGCTGGGCCTTGCTCTTCCAACCCGGCACTTTCCCAATCTCCATTGTCCCTCATCTTTATTACAAGGACGGTAACTTTGCGGCGCTGGCCGATCCAAATCCCTTCAGGAGCCAAACATGAGCGACAGCCCAAAGAGTGTCTTTGCCCGTATTGCCGGATGGTTTTCACGGGCTGAAGCTCCCGGAATTTCTGAAGGATTTTGCGATCCAGACAGAACTAATAAAGACGCTCTCGTCCAGTTTCTTCCTTATGTCACCAAAGATCTTAAGACCCTGGATCCCGACCTTCTCCCTCACCTCCGCCGCTACACCAGCTCATTTGAGGACGAGCGCTTGCTCATTCTTCTCGCAAGCGCGGATGATTTCCCGGACTGTGCCAAGGCCCTTGAGAAAGCCGCCCGCGTGTATCAAAACGCCGCCCAGAACCAGGCCGGAGCCTACTTCCCTCAAAAACAACAGGCCTGCCTGTACCTGGCGGCCATGCTGTCTGCCAAACGAATTGATGAGCCGGTTTCGTCGGGAGCTGTCTCAAGATTGCTCGATGTCCTTGTGAAAGCGCCATTATGAGCAGCAACACACCACCGAAAAAGGGCCTCTTCGCCCGCGTTGCGGGATGGTTCTCAGGTCCTGACCCTCAACCCGTGTCACAGTTTCGGGACCCGGCCAGAAGCAACAAACTGGCACTGGTCCAGTTTCTCCCGAGCGTTATCAAAGACCTTCGCGCCCTGAAACCGGAATTGGCCACCCGACTCTTTCGATTCAGTACCACCGATCCAAAAGATCGCTGGATCGCGCAACCAATATTCCCCGACGACATAGCGGATTGCGCCCAGGCTCTTGAAGAAGCCGCCCGCGTCTACAAGAAAGCAGCAAAAAAACAGGCTGGCCCGTACTTTCCTGAAAAACAACACACCTGCCTCTATCTGGCTTCTATGTATGCGTCCGGCCGTACCGATGAGCCCGTTTCCTCACAAGCCGTGTCCAAATTGCTTGATGACCTCAGGCCCAAACTAGCCCCGGCGTCTTCCAAACTGACAGTCCCCAGCACACCGCCACCGCCCCCTCAACCAGCACCGAAGCCTCAACCGGTCGCGCCACCAGCACCATTGCCGCCGCTTCCACCGGAGGTCCTCAAACTCGAACTCCAGCCCCGGCCATTCAAGGTTCCGCAACAGAGACCTGCCCATTTCAAGGTGGATCTCTCGAAGCTTTTCTTCGGCCGGGAATCAGACTGGTCCAGGGAATATGGAGCGGATTACATTGCGGAAGCGCGGCGCGTGGCAGGAGAACTTCTCCAGCACGCGCAGGAAGATTTTGCAGACAGGGGAGGGGAGGACGAAATCATCAGCCAGCTACCACGCTATATCGCACTCATGACCCGCAAAGAGCATGACCAGCAAACCCTCACGGAGCTTGCCTATCTCTTTGAAACGCTGGCTGACTACTATGAGGACCTATGGAAGAAACGGCGGGGAAGCACAGAAATCTATCCCAAGAAAATGCTGGCCCTCTATCTCGCCGAAAAATTCATGAGAAACGAAAAGGCCACCCTCGAAGCTTCATTTTTTGCCAGACCGTTTCTCGAATACTGCAGGGAGAACCGTTAGGCCTTGGGACTTGGAGGCTCTGGCCTTGCCGGGAAGCCAAACACAACCCTGTCCTTGTTCAGCACCAGATTCTTATCCAGCAGGTCCCACAACTGCTTTTTTAATCCCGCATCATCTTCACAGGCCTTCAGGACAACAGCACCGGCAAGAACCTTTCGCCTCGTATCCGCCTTTCGATCAACTGCCTTCTTTTGGGCGGCCACTTTTTGAAACTGCGCCCTGATCTGTTCCTGCTTCTTTTTCAGCTTCTCTAACTTTTCCTCTGGTGTCGCCTTCCCCATACTCCCTCCGTTTGTGGGTTTTAGATCCTGTCACAATACGGCCCCGTAATTTTATTGTTACCTGCATTTTTCTTCAGCATTTCAGACACAAGGCATCCTATATCCTATTTATTAATCATACGCTGGTATGCTTAAGATAAGGTTTAGGACAAGAGAAGCCAGAAACCCGAAGGGCGCACTTACGCAAACTCCGTTTGCTCCTGTGCGGTCTCATCGAGGGGTGTTCCCCTCTGGCGACGCCTGACCCCCTACAACGTAGCGCCGTTGTATCACTTGCGCGCGCGGACGGTGACGGTGGCGATTTATCATTTCTCCGTAAAGCCCATAAGCCGCGCCAATGGACGGAGCGCCACCGCCGCCGCCGCGTATCGGGCCGGGGAGAAAATCCACGATGAACGGACCGGCGAAACCTTCGACTACACCCGCAAAACCGGGATTCTCGTTTCCCGCATCGTAACCCCGCTTGGGGTGCAACCCCCCGAATGGGCAAACGACCGGGAGCGCCTCTGGAATGAAGCAGAGCGGGCAGAGACCCGCATCAATTCCAGAGTGGCGCGAGAAGCCGAGATCGCCTTGCCCCATGAACTCCCCCCGGAGGCCCGCGAGGAACTGGCCCGTTCCTTAGCGCAGCTGATTGCCGACCGCTACAAGGTCCCCGTAGATTATTCCATCCACGAACCGGCCCGCAACGGGGACGACCGCAACCACCACGCCCATATCCTTTTTGCCACCCGCGAAATTGATTCCGACGGTTTTGGCAAAAAGACCCGCATCCTCGACGCTCACGAAACCGGCCCTGACGAAATCGACAAGCTCCGCGCCGACTGGGCCGAACTCGTCAACCGCTCCTTTGACCGCGCCGGCATCGCCGAACGCATAGACCCCCGCACCCTCGAAGCCCAAGGCATCGACCGTGACCCCACCCAGCACCTCGGACCCGACGCGACCGCCATGGAACGAAGGGGAGAGGAAACCGCCCTTGGCGACTTCAACCGCGCCGCTGCACAAACTACCCATCCGCCCCGCGAGGACCGCGCCAGCCAGCCCAAACCATCCGGGGATCTCTCCCGCAAGGAACGCCGCGAGCTTGTAACCAAGCTCCATTCCCAATCCGACGGACCGGAAGCCTTCCAACAAGCGCTGGCCGAAAACGGCTTCACGCTTGCGACAGGCGACCGCCGCCCTTTTGTCGCGATCGACAGCAAGGGCGCACCCCATAACCTGGCCCGGCTTATCCCGGACGCCACCAATGACAGCCTCCGCGAATACTTCGCCCCGATCGTCGAAACCCTTCATGCCGCCAACACCATCCCCGCGCCAGAACGCGACCAGCCCGAACCGCTCAGCCCCGTTTTCAACCGGGCCGCAGAGACAGGAGCGCAAAATAAAGACCAGCCCCGCCTGACAGAGACTTTCAGTCAGGCGGCAGAGCGCCCGGAGCCGCCCCTGAAAGACAGTTTCAACCGGCAGGCCGAGCCGCCGCCAAAGGACGAAAAGCAGGCTTTCTTTGAGGCCCAGAAAGAACAGGCCGTCTTTCGGATGCTCGAAGACTACAAGCGTCTTCTGGACGCACAGGAGCGCCAGACAGAAGAAAAGGAATCCATCTGGCGCCGGAAGATCGAGGGCGCACGCGACAAACTCGAAAAGAAGCAGGAGGGGAGACGGGAAAGGGAAGAGGAGGCCCACCGACCCAAGGGCCTTGAAGCCCTCTGGGAGCGTTTCAAGGACAAGCTCGACCCGGACCGCATCGAAACGCGCCGCCAGGAGGCCGCACGTATCGACGCGGAGAGACAGGAGCGCGAAGCGTCAGAACGCCTCGCGCTAGACCAAAAGCTTCAGGAAGTCCTCGACAAAAACCGCGCCTTGCTCGAAGCCGAGCAGGAGCGACAGCGGCAGGATCTCGACCGCCAACACGCGGAATACATTCAACGGACCATCGACCAGGAGAAGCAGCGCCAGCGGATCCTCGAAGACTACCAACGCGCCCAGAAGACCCGCGACCTCACCCGAGAGGACAACGAAAGGGAACGGGGACGGGACCGATGACCGGCCAGCCCTTCCAATCCGGAAGGCTGGCCCGAAGCTTCAACACAGCCGCTGCCAAGCTTTCACGCCGCCGGCATGCACCAACGGGCTTGTGCTCAATTGGCCGAGCGCCTATACTACATAACAATACCTAATATGTATTATCCTTAATATGCAACTCGCTCTTTTCTCAGGATTTCAATGTTTGATCGAAAGCGCATATAAATATAAAGCCGTGACAAAGGAAGGCGTCGTCATTAGAGGCGTCCTCAGGGCCGTTGATGATCACGATCTTTCCCACCAGCTGGCAAGGGACGGACTGGAGCTTGTCTCTTGTAAGGTTACATCCCTGCGGATCAGGCGTATGTTCCGGGGTTTCCTGCGCCCCATCAGGCCGCGTGATCTCATTCAGTTTTTTGTGCATCTTCACCAGCTGGAAATTGTGGGGATTCCCATACTTGAAGCTTTGAATAACGCCCGCCAGGCAACTATGTCGGAAAAATTGCGCGACGCCGTCCTGAGCATTCACAATGAAGTCAAGAACGGAAAGCCGGTTTCGGAAGCTCTTGAATCCTATCCTGATATTTTCGAACCTCTTATCGTTTCCATCATCCGTGCCGGCGAGCAGTCGGGAAAAATGGCACGGGCATTGGATGAGGTTACTCGTCAGCTGAAATGGTCCGATAGAATGCAAAGCCGCATTAAAAAAGCCACCCGTTATCCGAAAATCCTTTTAACCGCCGTGCTTCTTGTCCTGTGGATCATGATGGCCTATGTCGTTCCCCAGGTTTCCGATTTTCTTGGCCAGATGGGGCAACCGCTTCCCTCTATTACGAAGGCTTTGATCTCAACCTCGAACTTCCTGCATCAATGGGCTCTGGTCGGGGTGTTGAGCTTGCTGATAGTGCATGTTTTTATCAAGATCGGCCGCAGACTCTCTTCATCCTTTCTCCATTGGACAGATCATCTTGTCCTTAATCTGCCTGTTTTTGGCCCGCTGATCCGCAAAATTGCCTTGTCACGCTTTTGCCAAATGTTCGGCATCATGTACACCAGCGGTATTCCGGTTTTGCAATGCCTTTACAGCGCGGCTGAAACGGCTGGAAACAAAGCGCTTGTCTTCGCGCTTCATCGCGTCCATTCACGGGTTCAGGAAGGTTACACAATCTCTGCGGCCATGACGTTGTCGGGGGAGTTTCCCACTCTGGTGCCTCAAATGATAAAAATCGGGGAGGAAACCGCAAATCTCCCCGAAGTATTGAAAGAAGTCACGGATTTTTTTGACAGGGATGTCGATGAAGCCATTGATATCATGATTCAAATGATAGAACCGATTTTGACCGTCATACTGGGTGGAATGCTTCTATGGATCGCGGCTGGCGTCTTTGGCCCTGTCTATGACAGTTTCAGCACCCTCTCACGCTAACCCGGTTCTCCCGCCCCCCTTAGCACCGATCCGTTAACCAGTCCTTAAGCTATTTTGCCCATACTTACCGTAAGAGCAGGGGTAGCATCCCGGGTTCCACGAGGCGTCAAGGGAAGGGCAGGCCATGTCAGTACGATCGTCACGTTCAGGCTTTACCCTTGTTGAAATGGCGGTTGTCCTCGCCATCGCAGGATTGCTCACCGCCGGCATGCTGGCGATGCTCAAAGTGCAGGCCAAAAAATCCCAGATGGAAACCACTAAAAAGCGCCTTGTCGAAATCAGCAGCGCTTTAGCCCAATATCAGACCCGGCACGGCCGCCTTCCTTGTCCGGCGGCTCTGGGCGCGCCGCCGATCAATCCCGAGTTTGGCGTTGAAACAGCCGGTTGTTCCACGCTCCCGCCCAACCCCAATGCGGATCCTTCGGCCGCCCCCGGCACCGGAGGCGTCAAGATACGCATCGGCGCGGTTCCCGTCATAAGCCTGGGACTTAGCAGCGATCATATTATTGATTCATGGCAGCGCCGTTTCGTTTATGCCGTGTCCGAGAATCTGACTGTCGCGGGCGCGCCCAATGTAAATATCGGGGCGATCACGCTTCTTGACAATAACGGCACGCCCCTTGGCCCTAACCCCGGCCAGACGCCTTTTGTGATTTTAAGTCTCGGCAAGACGGGCGCCGGCGGCACGACTTATGAGGGCGTCAAATATGCGGTCCCTTGTCCGGCGACCGGACCGGAACATGAAAACTGCGAGACTCCGCCCAATGCCACTTTTGCCACAAAAGCATATTCCGAAAGCGAGGATCCCGCTTTCCGCTTCAACCACGTCGTCCTGAATACGCTGGATTCCAATGATCCCGCCGCTGTTTGCGGCAATCTGGGCATGATCTACGGCCCCAGCCACCCGCGCCATGATTCCATGGGCTGCGTGCCGAACATGGTCGAGGCAGCGAACGGGTATGTGGGGATCGGGACGGAGAGTCCGGTGGGGCAGTTACAGATCAATACAACCGCGCTAGACGACACGGTTCTTAAGCTGACTGCGAACGGAACAACAAATAATTATATAAACTATGCAGCGCCGAATATCGGCGGGCAGTCGAATTATCCCGCCTTTCTACGCTGGACCAGGGATGCCGGACACGGAAGAATGTTCAGTGTTTATACGAGCAGAGACGGAGTTGCCTCAAATCTAGCTCTTTACGCTAATCAGGACGGCAACGTCGGCATCGGGACGGCGGCGCCGAAACGTAAATTTGTTATCAAAGATGTCTCTCCGCTGCTTGGCTTGGAAACGAATGATGGTCTGGGATGGGCGGTCTACTCACATCAGGCAAACGATTCATTCCAGATCAATAGGTATACCGACGCAGGGTGGACAACGGGCGCAGATTATTTTTCTATCTTGCCCGGCGGGAACGTGGGGATTGGGGCGACAAATCCACAGCAGCCACTGCATCTCAACAGCGCAGCACCCGATGCTACCCGCTTTCGGATAACCAACAATCCCGGCAGCGGCGGCACTTGGGATATCGGCGTGTTTGGGACGACGAGTCCCTCACCCGGATCGTTCGCTATTGCCGATATGAACGCATCTGCCTGGCGGCTTTCCATTGCACCTAATGGCAACGTCGGCATCGGTTACAACGGCTCACCGGCGGCAGCAAAACTGGATGTTCAGGGCGAAGTCAAAATTGGCAATACCGGCGCGGCCTGCACTGCCGCGAATGAGGGCGCGCAACGCTATAACGCGACCATTAAAAACATGGAATTCTGCAACGGTACTGCATGGAAAACGATGGGCGGCGGTGGCGGGTATTCTGGGCCGTTATGGAGCTGTTCGTGTGCAGGCTATTTTAATGGAACAGTACTTTCCCCCGCTGATCAAACTGGCCAGGCTTGGTGCAGCACGGGAACCTATTGGGGCTATAGTTTGTACAAGTGGACATGTACACAAGTTCAGTAATCACATCAAAAAGACTTATCGGGCGCACCCGACCGCTGCTTTCAGCCGTCGGGCCGGGCTCTACGCGCTACGCTTCCCGAGCCTGTAGTCTCGGCCATCCGGTGACGATCCCTTGCGCAAGAGAGAAGCGCGAAGTGCCGGAGCACCTCGCGCCCGAATCTGTGGACGTGTTAACACGTCCACATAGTCTGTCAGATTTAATACCGGACCCGAAATGTAGGGGAGTCTTCAGGCCGCGTCTTGCGGCGATCGTAGAGGCGCGTAGTCGAGACATTCGCGTGGCCCAGCCACTCTTGAACCTTCGCAATGTCAGCCTCATGGGACAGGGCATTCGTCGCGGCTGTGGCCCGCATCGAGTGCACACACAGGCCGTTCACCTCGCCGCTCAAGCCCGTTGAGAGGCCGTATTTTCTAACTATGTTGCGATAGATCGAATTCGGGTTAAGGTGCTTTTCCAGCTCTCCTGTTTTGTTGTTCCTCACTGGCCGGAAAAGCGGACCATCCAGATCCTCAGCATGGCCGGCCAGGAGCAGGTAGCTTTCAATCAGCCGCTGCGCTTGCGGATGCAGCGGGATATACCTGATCTTGTCTCTCTTGCCCTTTACCCGAAGATGTTTCACGCCTTCCCGGCTTTGAACATCCTTCACCCGCAACCCGCACAGCTCCTCACGGCGCATGCCGTGATAGAGCAGTGCCGCCACAATCGCCCGGTCGCGCACGCCCTTGAGCGTGTCCTCGGGCGGCGCTTCCAGCAGACGCCGCGCCTGATCGTCGGAAAGGGCAGGTGTGCTGCCTTCGTTGCCGTTGGCCATTGGGCGCTTCACGCCGTCTACCGGGTTGCCGGCGACGGCGTTACGCTCACACAGGTATTCATAGAGAGAGGACAACGCCGACAGCTTGCGCCGGATCGTCGTGGGTGACAGCTCGCGGGCTTCAAGCGTTTCACGCCACGCGATGACATGCGCTCGCGTGACCGTCCGAAAATCTTCCGGCTTTTTTAGCCCAAGGAATTCTGAAAACTCCATCACGTCACATTTATACGCTCGCCGCGTCTTGTCGTTCGTGATGTTCGCCAGCCACTCCAGCTCGGCTGGCACGTCGGCCAGTTTTGAAAATTGAGCCGTCGAGAGACTTCTTTCCTTGGCAACAACCAGATCTTTCACGCGCACCCCCTACCGTCCATCTTAGACATGATAATGTATTTTATCATGTCTAGTAAATCGAGAAAAAACAGGCTGTTAAGCGTTTCGCTTATTTCGTTTGTTGCGCTTGCTTCGTTTGAATGTTATACTGGTCTTAAAGCAAAGGAGCAAAACCCATGGCAACCATGACAGCTAAGACACGAGAACCCATAGTCCCAACAGCGCAGGACGCCGTCATCGCTCGTGAAGCAAGCCGTGCGCT
>SXGU01038241.1_pt1 | contig 29194 bp, 21 predicted proteins | sample 3174531 | NCBI WGS metagenome assembly SXGU01 (sample SAMN11356863, study PRJNA531348) | freshwater metagenome | isolation source: freshwater sample F1-140 | place: China: Fuxian Lake, Yuxi | collected 2017-12-25 | reverse complement strand
GGTCGAATGGCGAGTTTCCGAAGTGTCGATCAATCCGGTGTACGAGTGGGTTTTTATGAGTCGTCTAAACTGAATCCTGCAAGCTATACAAGCCATACGTTCAGACTAGACCTCATTGAGGTAGTAACACCGTTCCTTTCACCTACCAGGGCCAGCTTAGCGCGAGCGGCCAACCAGCCAACGGCAGTTATGATTTCCTGTTTTCGGCCTACGACAGCAATGTAGGAGGCAGCCAGCATGGCCCTGGGATCGCCACCAACAGTGTCCCGGTCACCAATGGCCTGTTCGCGGTCACGCTGGATTTCGGCAATATTTTCACGGGCGCCAGCCGGTGGCTGAGCATTTTGGTCCGGACGAATGGGACCGTTTCCTACACCCCGCTCACGCCGCGCCATGAACTCACACCCACGCCCTACGCCATCACTGCGGCCAGCGTCAAAGCAGGCGCTGTCACCTCGTCCATGCTCGCGGCCGGGGCCGTAACATCGGATCGCATCGCCGCCGGAGCGGTTACGACCGACAAGATCGGGCCGGGCGCGGTCAAGACGAGCCAGATCGACGATGCGGGACTAGCAGCGTATACAACCTTTGAACAAGAGATGCTTCCCGTAACCGGGGAGAGGCTCGTGCCCTTTTCAAAACTGGCCGCGATCGTCCCGACGACCGGCATCCCCCCAGTTTTTTCCTTCACCGTGGACGGACTGGCCTTTGGGCTCATCACCGGGTTTGCCGGAAACGAGGGGCTTTCCGAGCCCTATTCCATAGTCGTCCAGGGCCAGGTTTCAGGCGCGCTGGATCCCGAAACCCGGGTTGGTTCCATCGGCCGATTGAGTTACACTCGCAACGGGCGCACGACCAGTTTCACCGGGACGATCACGGCTTTCACGGTGGCATCCGCGGATGATGCGCGACGTATTTTCACGGCCCGCATCGAGGCGCCGCTGGTGTATCTGGCCCGCACGACGGATTACCGGGTATTTCAGGAGAAGGCCCCGAAGGATATCGTTCAGCAGGTTTATCGCAGCATCCTCGGCTCCGACCCGGCGGCGAATCTTACGGCCAGCTACTCCCCGCGGGAATTCGTGATCCAGTATGGGGAATCGGATTTAAATTTCATTAACCGCCTGATGGAATATGAGGGCATCTTTTATTACTTTGACTACAGTGCCAATCCTCCAGCCATGACCCTGGCGGACGCCGCTTCCGTTTATCTTCCATCGGACAACGCGACCCTCTTATACTATGGAAATGTCCCGACAGCGAAGGTCCCGGCTGGCTCCGAATATATCCGCACCTTCCAAAAATCAGCCCAGCAATCAACAATTCGCGCAGCAGTGAGCACCTACAATTTCCAGGCGCCGTCGCTGTCGTACAGCGCCCAGTCCACTGGCGCCAAGGGCGTGGGTGAATACTTCGAATTTGGATCGACCACGAAAAGCTCCGCTTACAGCGGGCGACTGGCCGCGATCCGGCAGGGCCGCGAAAATGTCAAGCGATCCACACTCAGCGGCTCCAGCACGTCGCCGAACCTGCATCCGGGCTACACGTTCACCCTCAACGACCAAACGCCAGCGGGCCTCTCCGGTTCGTACGTGGTGACGCAGGTTCGCCATGCCGGCTTCATCCGCACGGCCGGGGGAGTGAACACGCTCCATTACGCGAACGAGTTTGAAGCGATCCCTGCCTCTTTGACCTATCGTCCGGCCCTGCGCACGCCGCGTCATCACGCGGAGAATTCCACGGCCATCGTCACCGGGCCGGCTGGGGAAACGACCCATGTGGACGCGTCGGGCCGGGTGAAGGTGCAATTCCATTGGGACCGTTATGGCGTGAAAAACCAGCAATCGAGCGCGTGGATTCGCGTGGCCAGCCCCAGCGCCGGCGCCGGCCACGGCCTGGTTTTTCTTCCAAAAGTGGGCGATGAGGTCCTGGTTTCCTTTATCCTGGGAGACCCGGATCAACCGATCGTGGTCGGCAGCCTGTTCAACGGCGCCAACCGACCACCCATGGCGTTGCCCGACAATAAATTCATCTCGCTCATACAGTCCAGTTCGACCGATGGACAGATCAATCGAATCCGCTTCGACGACAGAACGGGTGGCGCCTCCCTTAGTTTGGAATCGCCGCAGGTCAATATCAGCGGAACTCTGGCCCTAAACGGTGGGGCCATTTTTAAGAACGTTGCGACCGGTCAGAACTCCGTGGGCAGTTCCGCCAGCGGGCAAACGACCGTCACCATCATTTTCCCAAAACCGTTCGCGTCGACGCCGCGCATTTTGATCACGCCGCAGAACGATGCTGGTTTCAGCAACGTCGCGGACACTTTTGTCGCCACGGTGCGCAACGTTTCGACGAAGGGCTGTGTTGTTAATATTGTCCGGGTTGATTCCCCCACCGGGTGGTCGCAGAACCTGCGCTTGAACTGGATTGCGTGGGAGTGATGGGCGTAAGACAAAAATCTTCGGGCTGACAAAAGGCGACCTTTCTTTGCCGCCATTATTCGTAGGACATATATCACGCTGCTATGAAATTTAAATCCACTCCCCGTAGTGTCCGCAAACCCAAACGGGGGGAAATCATTGGAAACGAACGCCCGTAGGGTCAAAATATTCGAATCCGCTGATCCGCAAAAGGTTCTGCCTGTTCCTGTGATTGGATACGATCCTGCTCTTACACCATTTTTCCGCTCAATGAACTGGAAACGACTCCTCGAATACATCAGCAGTTCGGTGGATCAGGAACTGCTGCTCCGCAACGAGTATCTGGCCACTGAAAATCGGATTCTCCGGAACCAGATCCAGGGTCGTTTACAGCTCAATGACTCCGACCGGATTACCTTGGCCGAGTTCGGCAAACGGCTTGGAATACTCCACATTCTGGAACGTCATGGCCTTCTTCCAGCTCCGGATCGGGAACGAAAGACTTCATGGCGTGAATTTATCCGATCACACACGGTGGTCTTGGCCGCCGTGGACTTTATCACCGCCGAAGTTTGGACCTCCGCCGGGCTCATCACGTACTACGTGGCTCATTTTCATGCAGAGCGCAACCACCAACCGGTCTTCGCCAGTTCGATGAAGGCGCACACAACAATCTCGCCACGGCTTCGCCCCGGTTGCCGCGGCGAAGAGAATTCACGGTCCGCCGACTTTATGCACCGAATCCGTGGAGTCGGGCAAGGCAAGGAAAACGTGATCCTCTTTCCCGCGCCTGAAGACCACATCGGCGAATCCACCGGCCCAATACAAACTCGCGAACGCCTCGGCGGCCTCCTAAAATTCTATTATCTCGAGGCCGCATGAGTTTTTTGACCATACGGGAGTGCCAACCCGACTTGGGGCAGCCAGCGCATCCGTGACGAACTGGCCAAACTGGGACTGACAGCCTCGACGGCAACCATCCGGAAGTATCGTCTCAAGTTCAGAGGAAAGCCGTCGCAAGGTTGGAAGACTTTTCTCAAGAACCACACGGACAGCATCGCGGCAATGGATTTCTTTGTGGTTCCAACAGTGACATTTCGTCTGCTCTACGTGTTGATCGTCATGAACCATGAACGGCGCAAGGTCGTTCACTTCAAGATCACTGATTCACCCTCAGCCACCTGGACCGCTCAATAAATAGTCAATGCGTTTCCCGATGACACCGCGCCCGAGTGCCTCGCTCATGTCTCGCAAGTCACGAGTGTGGGAAATGGCTTCGCTAGCGATCCGGCCTTGATCACGCCTCCCTGCATCACGGCCAGGAATTTTGATCGATTGATCAATACCGAAATGTCTTTCAACGGATCGCCATCCACCACGAGCACGTCGGCTAGTTTGCCTTTCTGCAAGGCGCCGAACTCATCGCCGCGACCCATGATTTCCGCACCTGTCTGGGTCGCGCACCGGATGACTTCGAGCGGCGTCAATCCGACATCGTTCACGAAAAAGACCAATTCCTTGGCGTAATCCCCGTGCGGGTTCCAGCCAAAGCCGTAATCGCCACCCATGCCAAGTCGGCCGCCCGCCTTTAGAATTTGCCGGGCACTCTCCGCACCACCTTCCAGAGTTTCCTGATGTCCATCGATGACCGCCTGGGACAGCCCGAACTCGACCCCGCGCTCAACACTCGCCTTTTCAAAGTAAAGTGCCGGGATCACGGGAGTGTTGCGCACCAGCAACAAATCCATGGCTTCGTTGTCCATGAATGTACCGTGCTCAATGGTGTCGTAACCGGCGCGCAGCGCATTCTTGATCCCTTGAGTCGCGCGACAATGTCCAGTGACCTTGAGTTTGTGGTTATGGGCAGTCGCCACCACGGCATTCATCTCCTCAAAGGTCATACAGAGCGTATGATGATCATTAATGTCGGGCGACGCAGCGTCTCCGGTGGGATAGGTTTTCACCCACTCGACACCGTCTTTGACCAGCGCACGCACCGCCTTCCGCGCATCGTCCTGCCCATTAATGATGAAAACCAAACCTTCCATACCAATCTTCCGAAACTCCGGGTTCCAATCCATCAACCCACCCGCTGAGCAGATTTCTCGGCCCGACGACGCCAAGCGCGGACCTGCTATCAGGTCGCTCTCGATGGCCTTTTTCAGCCAGACATCCACGTTAAACAAACAGCCACCGGAGCGTGCGGCGGTGTAGCCGCATTCTAGCGCAAGGCGGCAATTCACGGATGAAAGCAGCGAGACGTATTCGACGGGATACTTGATATCGAGGTCTTCCAACGCCGCGATATTGAAGTAAGTCGCGTGAAAATGCGCCTCAACCAAACCTGGCATAATCGTGCCGCCACGGGCGTCAATTCGTTCGGCATCCGGCGGCACCGCGGGTGCCTGGGCGGCGGGACCGGCGAATTCAATGCGTCCATTTTTTATGACAAGCATCGCGTCCGGCACGGCAGGTGATCCAGTGCCATCAATCAATTGACCGTTGGTGATAATGGTCGTTCCGGTGGCGGTCTTCATGGATCACTCTGTTTAAGGAGAATTTGGTGTCTTTCCAAGAAATTCCCGATCAGTGAAAGCATCTTGGTCGGTTGGCTGGAGTGGACGGAGTGGCCGACTCCGGGGAGATCCACACACACACACAGGGGGATAAGAGACGTCATACGGGCGGCATCCGCTTCCTGGAGCATGCCACCGCAAGCTAGGTCGGCGCGCAGCAACAGTGTGGGACATTTGATCTTGGAAAGCGCCTCAAACCAGTCGATCCCTTCCAACCAACGGCCTTGCACCAGAGGCGTTAGGGCCGCCGGATCTAGTTTCAGGAGACATTCCGCACCAAATCGCAGGGCGCTGGGATCGCGCAATTCCCTGAAACGCACCACCGAACCATCCTTCGGGTGCTGTACTTCCATGTTTCCCAATTCCAGCGTCAAGGTTTCCACATCGTGAGCCACCTGAATCAATCGTGAGATGTTGGTGAACTGCAGGTGAAAGCGGGATTGTTGAAGCCCTTCGCCCAGCGTAGTGCCTGGCGGATCCTCCAGGATGAGCGCACGAACCTGACGCGGCCGTTGGGTGGCGACCAAAGCGGATACCATGGCACCCAGCGAATGCCCAATCACCACAGCCGGACTCGGCACATAGTGCGTCAGAAACGACACCGCATCTTCCGCGTAATCCACCACGCGATAATCTCCCAAATCGCGGCTGGACCTTCCGTGTCCACGGTGGTCGGGGGCGAACACCTGCCACTGTTCCATTAGCGACGGCAATAGCGCGTTGAAATCCCGCCAGCAGCGGGTCACTCCGTGAAAAAGCACGAGCGGCGGACCATTTTTCGGGCCGACCGCGCAGTTCAAAGTCCTTTCGCCTAGCCGCAGCAATTGTTCCTGCATCCGATGCACAGGCGATGCTTAACGATCATCCCTGGGCAAAACAACTGGCTTTACGATGAACCCACACCCTTGAGCACACTCGGACATCATCCAAGTCCGCTGAACCACAAATGGGTGAATCTGTGGTTGGGGACGGAACCTTAAACGCCCTCGATGCCGCGGTGGATCACAAGATATCTGCCGTCGACGAAGCTACAGCCATAAGTTAGGTTCGATTTTCTATGAACAAGCGCGTACTCTGTCTGCTGTTCCCTGGCTTTGAAGAGATTGAAACGATCGCGCCCGTCGATCTGCTGCGGCGTGCCGGCGTGGAAGTGGTCGTCGCCTCGTTGACCGGGGAAAAACTCATCACCGGACGTTGCAGTATCACCGTCCAAGCCGATGCCGGGTTGGCCGACGTCGCAGAACAGGAATTCGATCTGCTCCTCATTCCTGGTGGACCCGGCATCAAGGCGGTGCGGGAAGACGGCCGCGCAGCCACTCTTGCCAAAACGTATTCTCAGGCTGGCAAGCCGGTCGCAGCCATCTGCGCGGCACCAACGGTGCTTAAAGACGCCGGACTTCTTTTCGGCAAACGATTCACATCGCACGCTGGCGTCCTCTCCGAACTTCCCGAGTCACAAGTGCAGGAACGAGTGGTTGAAGACGGCAATCTCATCACGTCACGGGGCGCCGCAACCTCCGTGGAATTCGGTCTCGCTCTGGTGCGACGCCTGTGCGGGGAGTCCGCTGTCGCCGAAGTATCGAAAGGCATCATGGCTTGATCTCCATTTCAAAATGCCCCGGGAAATTGTACGACTCTCACCGATCGTAATCGGCAGGCACACCTCAACCGCATCCTCCAATAAGCGGAGCTCACGGTCAGATCACGCAGCGAATAGCCCTTCTATGTCAGTTACCCGTTTATGCCTATCCCTCGTCCTGACTAGCGTCTTCCTATTTGCAGTGAATAGAATGGACGCCGAGACCAGCCAGCCGACCAAAGTCTACATCTTTGCCGGGCAATCGAACATGGAGGGCGCCGATGCGCACTCTGAGCGGATTGACGATTTCCCTGCGTACAAGGGAGTGGGTTCACCACAGCCGGATGTTCGTTACACCCACCTCTCCAACAACCGCCGGGATCCCTCAAAACGCTGGGGACCGCTGCAACCACTCGGATCCTTTGGACCAGAACTGACGTTCGCTCGGATGGTGAGAAAACATGACGATTCCCCCATTGCGGTCATTAAGTCCGCCGTCGGCGGAACAACGATCGCATACGATTGGAACCCAGAAGCCCCGGAGAAAGGGCAGAAGCTTTATCCCAGAACTCTCCAGCTGATTCAGGAATCCCTTCAAGATCTCGACAGACGTGGAGTGCGATATCAAGTCGAGGCGGTTATGTGGCACCAGGGCGAAAACGACATGCTGGATCGTCGCCTAAACACCAATTACGCGGCGGGACTTACCAAGCTGATTGGGCAACTGCGGAAGGATCTCAAACTGCCGATGCTAAAATGGTTCATCGCCGAGGTCAGCGAGAAAGGCATCTGGGGTATGGACCACCGGTCACACCTCGCCATCCTCCGGCAGCAGCAAGATCAGGTTCTCAAGGCAGATCCCCTGCTCCGCTGGGTGCCGACATCGCATCTCGCTTTTGAGGTGATGGAAAGCGGGCAGCCCCATTATCACTTCGGTACCCAAGGACAATTACAGATGGGCGAAGCCTTTGCGACGGCCTATCTCGACAGCATCGGGAAGAGGCCACCAACGCCATCGCAGGAATTCAGAAACGGCCTTCCCCTTGTCCCAAAGGCGCCGGTTCGACTCTTCGTGCTCGCCGGCCAGCGCAACATGGAAGGAGAAGACACGTCCCATAGGGAGATCCCGCAGGTCGCTGGATTCGAGCCTCTCGCCTCTCCTCAGCAAGACGTCCTCTTCCGTTACTCCTTGGGCGGCGGCGTCAAGATCTCTCGGACTTGGGAACCATTAGCTCCAGTGGATTTCCTTGGAAATTTTGGACCCGAACTGAGCTTTGGGGCGCGTCTCAGAAAATCGCTCGATGGGAAAGAGGGTCTCGCCATTGTCAAATTCACTCACAGCGGTGCCCAAGGCCCAGACTGGTTTCCCCGCGGGTCACCTCAAGCGCATCGCAACCTATATCCTCAACTGGTCTCGTTCATCCGCGCCGCACTTCAGGATTTGAACCAGCAGGGATATCAAGCGAGTATTGAGGGGATCTTTTGGCACACCGGAGAAAACGACACGTACTTCGGTGAGTACCGACAGAAGAATGCGGGCTGGATGAAGGAGCTCATTGCTCAGGTGCGCACGGATCTCAACCAACCGGATCTCCAGTGGTTCATCTCCGAGCAACACCCCGCAGCCATCTGGCGAAACATCGCGACGATGAATGCCTCCCTCCAGGCGATGGCTCAATCCGAAAAGAAGGTTTACGTGATCAAAACGGCTGATTTACCTCATCAACGCGTGCATTTCGGCACCCGAGGAACCTTGCTGCTGGGCGAGGAAATGGCCAATGCGTATTTGAAACGGCGATAGCATGTCAGTGGTTCTCGAAGAATTCGCTCGCACGGATTTCGGACCAATACTCACCCTCACGACTAAACCGCACGAAACCCACGTGCCCACCCCCGGCCGTTTGCTCCAGAAAAAAGGTCGAACTTTCACTCGCCGCACTCACCGGGGAACACGACGGCGTGAGAAATGGGTCATCCAACGAATTCACCAACAAGGTCGGCACTCGGATCCGTGACACCCACTCCTTGCTGCTGCAACGCGCATAATAATCTGCGGCATCCAGAAAACCGTGCATGGGCGCCGTGTAGCGATCATCAAATTGTCGAAAGGTGCGTATCTTCTCAAAGCCTTCTTCCGAGATTCGGTCGGGAAATTGTCCCGCTTTCATGCGAACCTTACCTCGGAGGTCTTGCAAGAACCGACGCATGTAAAAGCGATTCTCGGGATCGGCCATCCGATCGGCCGAGGCCCCCAGGTCGCAAGGAACCGAAAACACCGCGCCCACCCTCACACAACGGCGACCTGCCTCAGCCCCCAATTCCCCCAAATACTTCAAGGTTAAGTTGCCGCCCAGGCTGAAACCAACCAGCGCGACACGATCATAGCGCCGATTCAAATGTGCCGTGACTGCATCCAGGTCTTCCGTGGCGCCACTGTGATAAAGACGGAATGCCCGATTGGGTTCCCCGGAACAGCCTCGAAAATTCCAGGCCACGACATCCCAACCGCGCCGATTCAGAGCACGAGCCATACCCATCACGTAGGTACTTTTCGAATCGCCTTCCAACCCGTGCGATATCACCACCACGCCCCGGGCCTTCACCGCAGGACTTCGGCTCCAATCGAGGTCAAGAAAGTCGTCGTCCTGAAGTGCCAAGCGCTCGCGTTCGTAAAAGACTCCTCGAATGCAGCGGGCCATGCTTGGAAAAACGGTCTGAGCGTGGCCGCTGGTGAGAAAGCGCGGCGGTTGGTACATGGACTGTTCAATCAACGGCACGCCTCCCAGCTAACCGAAGCCGGGGTGGACTGCAATCCGACTCTTTTGCCGGACAAGACTGGCCACGCGACGGCACACCAGATAAGTTCTCGACTCTATTCGTCGAATGAACCGCCGACCTCCTCTCTTAAGCTACTGCTACCGTGCCGTCTTGACATGGAGTTGTACATGGATCGCTGTGACTGCCCTGATCGCCGCCAACCCCAATATCGTGCTCATCCTGGCCGACGACCTCGGCGCACACGATCTCGGCTGCACGGGAAGTACCTTTCATGAGACGCCAAACCTGGACCGACTGGCACGCGATGGCATCCGTTTCACCCAGGCTTATAGCGCGTGCACTGTATGCTCACCGACACGGGCCGGCTTGATGACCGGCAAACATCCCGCCCGCCTCAAAATCACTGATTGGATCGCCGGCCACGACGCCCCTAAGGCCAAGCTCCGCCCGCCCGAGTGGACAAAACAATTGCCTTTGGGGGAATTGACCCTAGCCGAACACCTCAAGGGAGCCGGTTACGCCACCGCACATATTGGGAAGTGGCATCTGGGCGGTGAGGGATTTGGACCCACTCACCAAGGTTTCGATATCAACCTGGGTGGCGATCATCGTGGTCAACCGCCCAGCTATTTCGCTCCCTACGGGTTGCCCAAACTAACCGACGGTCCCAAGGGCGAATACTTGACCGATCGTGAAGGGTTCGAAGCTGCCAAGTTCATCCGCGAGCGCCACCAGGCCCCCTTCTTTTTGAATGTCGCCTTACACAGCGTACACACACCCCTTCAGGCCAAGCCGGAGTTGGTGAGGAAATATGAGAGCAAACTTTCCAAAAGCTCGGGCTCACAACAAAACCCCACCTATGCCGCGATGTTGGAGAGCCTCGATGACGCGGTCGGGCGCATCCTGAAGGCCTTGGACGATGCAGGCGTGGCTCAGCGAACGTTGGTCATTTTCTCGTCCGATAACGGAGGATTAGTCCTGGGGAAGAATCCACCCACATCCAACCTACCCTTGCGCTCCGGCAAAGGCTCTCCTTACGAGGGTGGAATCCGAGTGCCCCTGCTGATCCGACTCCCCGGTGTGACCCAACCTGGTGGCAGCCGCTCGCAACCTGTCATCACCATGGATCTTCCTGCCACAATTCTTGATCTGACGGGTGTTGGGACGACCAATGCAGCGCCGGATGGCAAAACACTGCGTGGTTTGCTAAGCGACACCTCAGCGATACTATCGCGCGACTTCCTCTGCTGGCACTATCCACATTACCATCCAGGTGGCGCGACTCCTTATGCAGCCATTCGGATGGGCGACTGGAAGCTGATTCAGTACTACGAAGACGGGCGGCACGAACTATTCGATCTCAAAAATGATGCGTCGGAATCCAAGAACTTGGCGGATTCCAATCCAGAAAAGCTCAACGAACTCGCTCGCAAACTGTTTGAGTGGCAGGGAACTGTGGGTGCGCAGTGGCCCATGTACAATCCAGCCTACGAACCCAAATCCGTCCCTCAATTAGCCGACAACTCCGTATTGCTTCACTCCCGTCAGGCAGCGATCCATGGAACGGCCTTGCGATACGAGCCCATGCCCTTCAAAAACACCCTGGGTTGGTGGGGCCGCGCTGAGGATTGGGTCGACTGGAAATTCGAAATCCATCGTCCCGGAACCTTCGATATCGAGATCCTCCAGGGTTGCGGCACGGGGCACGGCGGAAGCGATGTCATCGTGGATGTCGCCGGCACCCGAATCCCATTCGTGGTTGAGGAAACCGGCCACTTCCAGAATTTCGTCCCGCGCCGAATCGGAAGGGTCACACTTGCCTCCGCCGGGAAATACACACTTGCCATTCAACCGCAACGGAAACCCGGTGGTGCTGTGATGGATGTCCGCCAAGTTCGCTTGGTTCCACCGGCCACCAGCGCCGAACCCTCTGCAGGTGTTCGTCCTGTGGTGTCCGCCAAGCGCGTCGTGTTCCTCGGCGATAGCATCACCTACGCCGGTGAATGGGTGGAATTTGTCGAAACCTGGTTGCGGCTTCAGTACCCCGACACCGCTGTGGAATTCATCAACCTGGGTCTTCCAAGCGAAACGTTGTCGGGGTTGTCCGAGCCCGGACATGCCGGCGGCAGCTTCCCTCGACCCGATGTCCACGAACGACTCAGCCGTGTCCTGGAAAAAGCCAAGCCAGATTTGATTGTGGCCTGTTATGGAATGAATGACGGGATTTACCACCCGCTTTCTGAGGAACGACTTCAAAAGTTTCAAAGCGGCGTCCGCCGACTTCGGGAACGCGCCGGGCAAATAGGTGTTCAAGTCTTGCACGTCACCCCGCCAGTCTTTGATCCCCTCCCCCTCAAGGGCCGCACACTGCCCGCTGGCCTCTCTGAATATCGAACGCCTTATGTCGGCTACAATGAAGTGCTCGACAAGTTCTCAGAATGGCTCGTCAGCCAGCGTGCCCAAGGATGGAATGTCATCGACAGCCATTCGCCCATGAATCGATTCCTCGTCGAGTATCGGCAAAAGGACTCCAACTTCCTTCTGGCGGGAGATGGAGTCCACGCCAACACACAGGGGCATTGGCTGATCGCACGGGAAGTGTTGCGTTTCTGGGGTGCGCCACATGCGGTGCTGGACTCGGAATCCCCAGCAGGCTTGGTCCAGTCCGATCCGCGAGCTGCAGCTGTCCTGAAGCTCGTCCAGCAACGGCAGCGTTTGCTGAAGGATTCCTGGTTGACCCACGTCGGCCATGTACGCCCGGGAATGGGCAAAGGAAAACCAATCGTCGATGCCCAACGCGAAGCCGACGAAATCACCGCCAAACTTCATACGGCAATCGGAAGCAGCACCTCGCAAAAAACGCAACCCGCCACCGGTGGGCTCTCAAAACCCACATTCCCCGGCAAGATTTCCGAGTGGAATGGATTTCAGCGCTTTGATTTCGAAGTGGCTGGTCGGCCCTCGATGGTCATTACACCGACCGTCGAGGCTCCAGGGCGGCCCTGGGTCTGGCATGGGGAATTCTTCGGTCACAAACCAGCCCCCGACCTGGCGCTGCTAAAGCGTGGCTTTCATGTCGTTTACCTCAGCGTGCCCGATATGTTGGGATCCCCAAAAGCAGTTGGATATTGGAACGAGTTCTATTCCGAACTGATCGCCAGATACGGCTTTTCCTCCCGCGCGGCCCTTGTGGGTCTCAGCCGTGGCGGTTTGTACTGCTACAACTGGGCAATTGCCAATCCGACTAAAGTCGCCTGCATCTACGCCGACGCACCGGTATGTGACTTCAAGAGCTGGCCCGGTGGCAAAGGAAAGGGCCCTGGTAGTCCGCGCGATTGGAAGCTGGTATTGGAAAACTTCGGCTTCCGAAACGACGGCGAAGCTCTGGCTTACCCTGGCAACCCAGTCGACAACTTGGAACCTCTCGCTCGCGCCAAGGTTCCCCTGCTCCACGTGTTCGGAGATGCGGATGAGGTTGTTCCCTGGGACGAAAATACTGGCCTCGTCGACGAACGATACCGCAAGCTCGGCGGTCGTATCACATTGATCCGAAAACCCGGCGTCAAACATCACCCCCATGGGCTTGAGGATCCGACACCCATCATCGAGTTTCTTTGGGAAAACGCCACGTCACCAGAGGCTCGGACTTGGTGGCAGCAACGTCCCTAGTCCGCACCTCCAATTCAGCCCACACCGATTTTTCAATCCATGATATTCCGTCCGGCTTCCGCCTGCCTCGCCACGCAGCGACCTTACCTGTTCACGATCTTCATGGCGATTGCATGCTCGCATTGGGTCTGTGCCGACGATCAAGCGCAGTTTGGCCAGGCCTGGAGCCGCAACATGGTATCCAACGAGCGTGGATTGCCCGATTCCTTCGATCCCACGTCCAAACGAAATATCCGATGGTCCGCAAAACTGGGAACCGAATCCCACGCCACGCCGGTCATCGCTGGAGGACGCGTTTACGTCGGCACAAACAATGGGGAACCACGCGATCCACGCCACGCGGGCGATCGCGGTGTCTTGTTATGCCTGGATGAACGCACCGGAACACTCCTCTGGCAATTGGTCGTGCCCAAACGGGAGGAGGATATCTATATGGATTGGCCCAAAACCGGTATCGCGTCGCCCCCTTCGGTGGAAGGCAATCGGGTTTACCTCGTGAACAATCGGGCGGAAGTCATGTGCCTGGATGCACAGGGACTTTCTAATGGCAATGATGGCCCATTTCGGGAGGAGGGCGTCCACATGACGCCTCGTGGCACCAACGCCCCGCCTCAACCCATGAACCCTGGCTCTTTGGATGCCGATATTCTGTGGACCGTCGATCTGAAGACCGCTTTGGGAATCTGGCCTCACGATGCGGCGCACAGTTCCATTCTCATCCTTGGCGACCATCTTTACGTCAACAGCGGTACCGGCGTGGACAGCACCCACAAGGTCATTCGAACTCCAGACGCCCCGAGTCTCGTCGTCTTGGACAAACACACCGGAAAGATCCTGGCCATCGACGATGAGAAGATTGCGCCACGGATTTTTCACTGCACTTGGTCCTCGCCCTCCAAGGGCACTCTGAATGGCCAACCCGTCGTTCTCTTCGCCGCCGGCAATGGAGTCCTCTACGCTTTCGATCCCATCGCACCCGGCGCAACCCCGTCGGGCACGTCACCGCTGCGACTCAAGAAGCGCTGGCACTGCACCTTTGATCCGACGGCGCCCACGGACGATCCACATCCCTATCTCAACAACAAAGCCAAAGGGCCGAGCAATATCTACGGAATGATCGTGGTCCAGAACGACACACTTTATGTCGCCGGCGGCGGCGACTGGTTTTGGGGGAAAAACGAGGCATGGCTCAAGGCCTTCGATCTGAAAGGCAGCGGGGACGTCTCAGCATCTGCACCCCGCTGGACTTCCCCGCTGGGTCGCCACACAATGTGCACCCCCGCTGTCCATAACGGACTGGTCTTCGCCACAGATTCAATGCGCTCCCTTCATTGCATCGACACCAAAACCGGCGCGTCCATCTGGACCCATGAACTCGGCGGCGAGATTTGGGCTTCCGCCTACATCGCCGATGGCAAGGTCTACATTGGGACCAGGCGCGGTGATTTTTGGGTCTTTGCCGAATCCCGAGAGAAGCAATTGCTCAGTCGAGTGGAACTCGGTGCGCCCATCAGCGCCACGGCCGTGGCCGCCAATGGCACGCTTTTTGTCTCAACGGGAACACAGCTCCTGGCAATCGCGGCGAGCACACGCTAACTCACCTCGCTCCCTTTAGTTCATGCACGCGTTTCTTGCTGCTGACGGCTGCGAGGCCACTTTATTAGAGGAGTTACGACGGACGCACCCTGGTTTTCACCAGGCTCAAACGCCCGGCTTGATTCAGAGCGAGTTTGACGCTGATTGGAATCAATCGCTTCCTCCATTGGTGTTTCTGCGCCAAGCCTTGTTCCAGGCCGTTCCTCTGAAGGTTGATTCCATCCGTCTCGCCGCCGAAATTGTCTTCGACCAACTCGTACAAGTACTGCCCGAATCCCAGCCCTGGCGGTTTCACTGTGTCGCCCACTATGGCGCACGGGACCCCGGAAGCCCGGGTGCGCGTGCGCGATTCACTCAAGCCCGCTTCCGTCGCACCCCCGACCCCTCCTCCCCGGAGGCTAACAAGACCGCAGATGCCGGCCAACATCGATGCCATTTAATTGAAGAAGCCTTGGTGGAACTGCTGCAACGCAAACGCCGCCACCTCGGACGCCAACGGGTCGATTCCACCGATCCCTTCGCGACGACGGAATCCTTCGTCCAATTGCTCCTGACATCGCCAACGCAAGGATTGCTTTCAATCCACTTGGCACCGGGACCTTCTCGGCAGCCGCGATGGGTGGTTCCCTTCCAAAAAGGAGACATTCCGATCGCCGTCGATAAGGCAGCGCCGAGCCGGGCTTTCGCGAAATTGGTCGAGTCGGAGATTCGAATGGGGCGAAAGATCCAGGCGGGTGAGTTTTGTGTGGATCTCGGTGCGGCACCCGGCAGTTGGTCTTATCTGGCATTGCAGCGGGGCGCTCACGTGACCGCCGTGGATCGTGCGCACCTTCGTGACGATCTCATGGACCATTCGAAACTCGAATTTGTTCAAGGAGACGCGTTCAATTACGTGCCTAGTCGCATGGTGGATTGGCTGTTGTGCGACGTGATCGCCGCTCCCGAACGCTGCGCTCAGTTGGTCATTGACTGGACACGACAGAAACGCTGTCGGCGTTTCGTGGTGACGATCAAATTTTCAGGCGCCGCTGATCTCAATGCCATCCAGAACTTGAAACGCGAACTCGCCGAGGTTTGTCCTGAGTTCTTCCTGCAACGGTTGTGCGCCAACAAGAATGAAGCCTGTGTCTTCGGCGCCATCGTCTGACTCCACATGGGTTCACCACACTTCGACTGGGCCTTTTGGCACCGGAATTGAGCTTCGCTGAGCGCTGAGAGGAGCATCCCGCATAAAACTCGCCACCATGGGCGGTTGTCGATATCGCGGCAGCAAGTCGCCGCTTTCATCACAAAACTGAGCCCGCCATTTGAAGTAATGCTCCAGCAGTGAATCAAATTCGGCTCGTGTAGCCAAGAGTACGACCCGCTTGGAGAACTCACTCGATGGACCGAATCGTCGAGCATACCACGGGGCCACCTTCCGAAACATGGTGCAGCCCAGTTTTTCCCCAAAAACTTCCACCATCCAATCCAGATGCCGTGTCATTACGCGAATGCGCTCCTCAAACGAGGGTTCTCTGAGCAGATTCCCAGTATTCAAGAAATGTCGTGTGCGGACAAAAATCCAGGGGTCATAAAACGCGCCGCGACCGACGCTCACGCCCGCGCACCCGGTCTCGACTAACATGTGCTTGGCGGCTTCGGGGGTCGTCACATCCCCATTGCCAATCACCGGAATGCCTCGAACCGATTCCACGACATGAGCAATACCAGCCAACTTAACCGTTCCATCAAACCCCTGTTCCCGGGTGCGACCGTGGACAAATACGGCGGCAATCCCTGCATCCTCCAAGGCTCGGGCAAGCTCCGGGGCGGTAATATTTTCGTCGTCCCAGCCGAGGCGCATCTTCGCCGTGATCGGAATCTTAACGGCGTTGACCATCCCACGGACCAATTGCGACGTCTTATTCAATTCCGTCATCATCGCCGACCCGCCTCCAGTCCGGCAGACCTTGCGCACCGGACAACCCATATTGATGTCGACCGAACTGACCCCTAACCCCTCGAGAACCTGGGCTGCGTCCCGCATTTCTTCAGGAACAGACCCGAAAAGTTGGACTGCGAGGGGGCGATCCCGCTCATGGCTTTCAATGAGCTTCAAGGCCTTGTGGTTCTTTTCTAACAAGGACCTGGCATTTACGAGGTCGGTGGTCGCGAGGTCAACACCCCCAATTTCGCGAACCACCAATCGGAAGGGTAAATTGGTATAGCCAGCCAACGGTGACAGAAACAAATTCGATCGCAGCACCAAGGATCCGAATCGAATCCCTCCCCGCTCCATCTCACCGGCCGTTGGCAACTTTCCTTCCGCCAGCGATAGTGACCCCGACGCGACGGTCACGTCGGACGAGGCCAAAACCTTGAATGAGTCGGGAGACATGCGAGAGATCCAAATCGGACTAGGCGCTCGCCGTTGGCGTCACTGGGGCGGCTTTGAGCCGACGTTCCCAAACAGCCACGAACATGCCATTGCCGCCGGTGTCCTGTGGCCAGAATGTCAACGCCGCCGCAGGGTCTGCCTTCAAGTCGAACGGATTGGCAAAGGGATGCGGCTCAAACTCGGGATGTAGTGCCGTGAATTCCTCCGCGATGGCGGTCGTTTCCGCAGGTGAAAGAGTGCACACCGAATAAACCAACCGGCCGCCCGACTTCAAGGTCGGCGCCGCATGACGCAAAAGATTCCGTTGAATCGCCGCCAACTCATGAACGTCGGTGGGAGTCGTCGTCCATCGCGCGTGCGGGTTCCGTCCCCAGGTACCCATTCCGGAACAGGGGGCATCCACCAGGACGCCGTCAAATTCGGTTTGAGTGGGCGGTTCCACCCCACCATCCCACTCCACTCGGCGATGATTAAAACAATGCGCCCGAGCGGCTCGCTGCTTGAGCCGATCCAAACGCCAAGCCGCGCGATCACTGGCCCAGACCAATCCCTTGCCTTCCATCATGGCCGCCAGATGCAACGTCTTACCGCCTTCACCAGCGCAGGCATCCCACCAAACCTCACCGGGTCGGGGCGAACACACGTGGCCCACTGCTTGTGACGCAATATCTTGGATCTCAAACAATCCTTCTTGAAACTCAGACGTCACAAATAAGTCGCTGCTCCCCGAGTACCTAAAGGAATCAGGAAGTGGACCTGGTACCAAGGCCTCGGGTCCGAAGGCCTGCATCAACACTGCGGCAGAACTGGGACGAGCCCGCAACCACAAGACAGGATCCTTCTGTAAACTCCGTACCCATGCCGCGTTCGCAATTCTCTCTTCAGCGACCCAGGACGGAATGGCTTTCTCCACCAACTCGGCATCCGACGGCCAACCCTCTCCCGCTGAAAACCGTTGGGCGAGTCCCAAAGCCGACTCAACCCGCTCCTCCAATGTCTGGTTGGAGTCGAGCCAATGCTGCCACCTAAAATAGGCAAACACGGCACGACTGATCCAGGCGGCTTGGTCTGGAGTTAAAGCACGTCGACGAGCCAATGTCTGCCGCAACAGCAGATCCGCAGGCTGACGCGCATTGCAACGTGCGATGATCCGTGCGGCCAATTGAGCGGGCGGTGTTGGCGTTTCAGCCACGCGGCCTTCGCGTTCTATGGCTGCCGTCCGATTGGGTCGCACGGAAAAACGAGCCGGTCGACCCGGACGTTCTGATCCCGCAGGACGCCCCCGAAACCCCTGGGATCGTTCCGGACGCTGGTTGCTGGTCTCGGAAGCGCCAGCGCCAGCTGAGCCTCGCGGTGGTCGTCCTGGTCGCCCAGGGCCCGCTCCGGCACGGGGTCCGTCGGGGCGTTGACTGCGAAAGGGTGAGGAGGGATTGGCAGACGACGGCCTTGGGGGACGTTTACCGCCGGAACCTCGAGAAGATGGAACGCGCTTATTCACGTGAGGACCTACCCTGCCAGACAAGGCCGCCCCGCGTACAAATCATTTTCCGGGCTTCGGAGCGTCCAATCTCTGAGCATGCACCCGAGCGACATCTCCCATGTAGTCGGCTGTTTCCGCCAATTGTACCGCCGCCAGGATATGCTCTCTCACCTTGGGAGCCTCCCCGAGGGCTTCATAATACAACCCCAAATACAGATGGGCATAAAACCGTTGCCTCGACAAATCCCCAGCATTGGCTGAACCTTTTTCGGCGGCCGCCAACACTTCCTTCACCGTCAACTTGCCGGCGAACAACTGGTGAACTTCTTTCATCGGAACTCTCGTATCCCCTTGTATTGGAATAAGATTCTTGCGTGCTTCGTCCAATCCCTTGGCGCGGGCGACACACAGAAAGTGCCAGACGGCGTTCTCCACATCATTGCTGTTCACCGTTTGGTGTGTTTCAAATTGCCGACGGCCCTCGGCAAATTTCCCGGCGTAGTACTGGGCGATACCACGTTCCCAATTGTACGGCTCGGCCTCGGGGCGCAAACTCACCGCCCGGTCAAAATCCACCACCGCATCCTCCATGCGGTTCAACCGGAATCGAAGTTTGGCACGTTCCTGCCAGAGAGGCGCCGAGTCGGGTTCGAGTTTGATGGCTTCAGTCAGATCTTGAATTGCCTCGTCGCGCATCCCGCGCAGCGATTTCATGTGCGCCCGCATATTCCAAAGCCGTGCATCTTTTGGATTGGCGGCGAGACCTTTCGTCACCAACGCCAAGGCGTTGGTGTGCTCACCCTTCTTCCATGCTTGGACCGCGACATCGGCAAAATTCGTCTCGGCGCTTCGGACAATTACCCCAGCGGCAATCCAGAGACACATCCAAACCCAGTGGTGCATACGAGGAACAAAAACCCAGGCTCGCGCCGGTTCCAAGCCCAAAGACGCTAAAGGGATCATTTGAAAAGGAAAACCTTGGCCTCAATTGGAATCGCGCCCATTGATCTCCCGAGAACGCCACGGCCACCAGTGGTTCGACGACTTGCTTCCGATTGGCACTGTCGCCATCTCTCGGAATCGTGTGTTTAGTTCCAACCGAGCCCTCCAGATCCAGTAACTGTTGTTCGCCATGGACACCACAAACCAAGAGCCCATCAACAGCCACGCACTATTGTTGACACCATCAAACCAGTCGAACACTGCCACTGCAGTGCCTCCTGCCCCCATAACCAGCCAGGGAATTACCAGCACCCTCCCCAGGACACCGCCGGTGAGCTGCCGCGAGCTCTTTGCCATGCACAACCATATCCCCACATGACCCAAAGCAATCGCATCCACCGGAAGATAGAGCATCCGAAGCAGCCAAAAACCCAACGCGCCTTGATCGGCATTCGTTGACTCCGAATGCGTCATGGCAAACCAGAAATCAACCATCAAAACAAAAAGTATCGGTCCTAAAAATTGCCGCAGTAGACTCCGCAGTTGCCCCGCTATCAGCTGACCCGTGGACATCGTTGTGCAGAGATACAGCTCCAGGGCGCCACTTCGCCGGTCGTCGGCAAACCGTCGCGGTGCCTCGCTGGCTATCCAGAACTTGAGGATCGCATGCACCACCATGGAACCCAGCATCGACAACGTGACATCTCGAAATCCAACTTGTCTGCCTAGTCCCAGGAAGGCCAGACAGGCCAAGCCAATCATCCACCAGACCGCTGTCGAACGGGAGAACCGTCGTTCGTTGAGCCAACAGATGGGACTCAATTCCAGCAACACTGTTCGCCGAGTTTGAAGTCCGGCATCTCCCCCATGCCACCAGCGAGTTAACCGTCCAAACCAGCGGCCCCGCCAAGTTTCGACCCCGTTTTCCTGCCAACACGTCGGCAGTCGAATGCAGGCAACGCCAAGAAACAACAGGCCGAGTCCAAACGTCCAGAGTAGTGACGGAAAAAACATCCAACGATTCGCAGGAGAAAATGCCGAAAAGCTGGAGAAAAAGGCGACCACAGGAGATTCCCACATGAACAACCGTTCCAGGATTTGAGCCATTTCGCCATCCAGGAGACTCCGCGACTTGAGCCGCCAAGAACTGATAAGGTAGATCAATGGAACCAGTCCCGAACCGCAAAGAACCAAGAGAAATGCCAGCCCCGCCGCTCGTTTCGATTCGACGGAGAATACTGACGCGAGCAAACCAGCGCCCAAGGAAAACCCCAGCGTGACCAGCAGGACGCAAACCATCCGCCCGTATTCCCAAGGGGTCACCCCACCCATCAGCAACCCGATGGCAATCACTGGCAACACAGCCATCACTCGATAGAGTGCTGAGATCGAGCTCGCCGCGAGTTTTCCCAATACAATGTCGTAACTCCTCAAGTCGGTGAGGAAGAGCAATCCCAAAGTGCCATCCCGCTTCTCGGCACTGATGCAATCCGAGCTGTGGGTCAAGCCGGCAACGATGCAATAAAAGAAGCACAATCCGGAAAGCGCACTAAAGATCACCATACCCAACCCCGCAAAGGCGCTGGCTCGTTCGAGGAGGAAAATCCACCCACCAATGACCATTGCCACCAACGCCGCGCCCGAGCGCCCCCAAAAGGTATGGTGTTGCCGGGCAGCCACACTGAGTTCACGTCGAACAACTGGGAGCAAGGTCATGGAATGGCAAATCGACGCGTGATGAGCTGCCGTTCGGCATAGATCCAGGAACCCCAGACATTGATGAATTGACAAACCAAAAAAAGCCCGCCCGCCACTGCGCTCCAATAACCCGCGAGATCTCCAAATCCAAGTGCAGATCGCAGCAATGGCAATGTGCCTTCGCGCTGCTCTCGGCTCAGGCAATCAGCCGTCATTACTGGCGCGACAATCCAAATCACCCCAGCCAACAACCAGTTTAATCCGCGAAAAACCCCTCGACCCGACGAGAGTGGCCCCAAAATCCCCTGATTCCAAACTGCAAACAGGGCATAAAGTGCCGCTGCCGCACCGGCAACACGGATCCAGTATTGGATCCGCTGTCGGCTGGCGACCCGCAGTTCCCTCAGAATCAGCGCGTGAATCATGAGGTAGAGAATCGCTTCCGACCCATTGCCCAATCAGTTTGCTCAGTGACCATAAGGCGACCACTCGGCGGATCGTCGAAAATCGCGCCGGACTTCGGCTTCTCCGTGATCAAAATGCAACCCGGCAGCCAGTAGGTTAAACCCCTCTTTGAGATCCAGGTCCGCTCGAGCCAGCGCCAACCCGTTGCTCACTAAACAACCCAGGAACCAGATAAGACCCAACGACGTAGCCAAACCTGTCGATCCCGTCGAGAGAGCTGACGCCAAAATCAATCCCGCACCCACCCAGGGTGGAAACAGGACCCGCACAACCGCGAGGCGCATGGCAATCAGCGGGGTCGGAGCTCGCAGGGTCTTTTGAATTCCAACCGTGTAAATGGTTCGAAGATCCAGCCAAAGCATCAAAAGACCCACCCAAAGCGAATAGTTGATCACTCCCTGAAACGTTCCGCCTATAGGGTTTAGAGGAAGGTTGACTCGTGTGATCAGCAGCATCGTCAGGACACTGAGTATCACCGTACTCGGTAGAAACTGTTGATGCAGCGCCATCCGCTGGCCACGAATGATTTCCTCGGACTTAAGCCCAGCCACCATCATCAGTTCCAAGGCACCGCTCGTGCGGTCTTCGTTCATGGAACGTGTCGCCGCCAGTGCAGCCACGATCTTGATACCCACATGCAGCAGTAACCCAATCGTGAGCGCAGCATACCCAAACTGATTCTTGGAGGCCTGTGGACCCGCCATCGACAGTAACAATAGCGACGCACAAAAGGTCGAACCACTCACCATCACCCATCGCAACAAAATGTCCGGAGGCCGCGTCACTCGCGCCAACCAGTAGTAGGGATTGGCATCCAACCATCGTTGCCACCGGATGTGGCGCCAGCCGATGAACAACCGCGGATCATCTGCAGTCCAACTGACGACGGTCTGGACACTTGGGTCCGCGCTTGTCTCCAACTGCTTTCTCCAGGTTCTGCCGAGCAGGACGCTGGCCACCACCAAACTGCCCAGTGCCATCCAACCCTGGGCTTTGACAGCCGATCGAAATTCCATGGGAGCTTGTGCCGTAGTCCGGTATTGATCATAGGCTCGCAGGTAGGCGTGCACAGGGCTTGGCGACAGCAACCAGGGCTGCGATTGGCGCGTCCCTTTGCGCACGAGCCATTCGGTGAAGTAAGTCGCGCCCGCCAGCGCCAGTATCGTCGCTATCGTGCCTAGAGCCGCTTGACGTGTGTCGCGCGAACAGATCGACCACAACATTCCAACCGATAGCGACAGCACGACGGTGACGATCAACACCAGTGCCATACGCCAGAACTGGCCTACGGACACACCCCCAAGGAGAATCGGAACCGCCATCACCGGCAGCGTGGCAACCAGGGCAAACACTGAGTGTACCGAAGACGCCACAAACTTTCCCAACACGACGTCGTATCCTCTGAGATCGGTCAAAAACAACAACCCCAGAGTTCCCTCCCGACGTTCATGTCCCAGTGCATCCGAGGTGTGGAGCATCCCTGCCATCAAGGCATAAATAAAGCACGTCCCGGATATGATGACGAACAAGGCTTCCGCCAATTTGTCCGGACGCAACGTCGTGCTGTTGGAGGCCAGAATGATCCAGGCGACCAAGACCATCCCGCCCGCCGCGAAAAACCGCATCCAATGAGTCAATGGACGTCGGCTCGCCGAAATCAACTCTCGATAAACGATCGGAAGGAGTGTCACGAGTTTACAGAGAGAGATCGAACCGGTACGGCTCGCGTATTTGAGGATTCTGGAGCGGAACAGCCCTCCAATTGGAACCAGAATTTCTCCGATATCAATCCTGCCGCGTAGTCTCTAAACGACCGGGTCAATCGGCGCTGAGCGGCATTCCACATCCACATTCCTGAGGCGACGCTGAGGCCCAACCAAATCAGGTGCAGTATTCTAATGCGAGAACTGCCCCCGTCGAAGGAACAAAGTACTACCGCAAATATCCCGGCAAACCCCGGCCCCATCACCCGGGCCAACGTGGCCCAGGCGGCTCGCGCGGGTTTGGCGTGGATTAGTGCCATCCAGGGACCCACTACTTCCATCACCGCCACATCAAGGAATAACAGGATCGCGCCACCCACAAAAAACTGGAAAAAGATTACTGAATCCTCGCCCCAAAATAACGAACTTCCCAGTGCGGCAGCAATCAGGAGCAAGTTCACCAACAACAGGCCAAGGACGGCCCATTTCCACTGAACGCGGAGTGCCGCTCGGTGGCCCAGCAACAGCGTTTTAGGGTCCAACGGTGTGCTGAGTATCAACTCGAGCGACCCGTTGTTGCGATCTTCGGTCAACCGACGAACCATCGACAAAGCCAGCAGAACTTTGAAAACGAAGTGCAGACCAAAGGCCACGAACATGGCCGCCGCAAAATACCCATGTCCACGCGTCTGGATCCCGTAGGCATAGAGGATCAGAAACGACGTTCCCCCGAAAATCAGGAGCAACCACGACCAGGGATCCGGGCCCGTAGTTCGGAGCGTCAACCAGCAAAAGGGATTCAAACCATTTTTCAACCTGGCCGGCACCGCCATGAACCCCTGAACCAAGCCCATTGGACTCATTCCATTTCGAGGATCCGACGAGAGCTTGTCCATCGATCCCACTTCCTGCCAACGGCGCGGCAGCAACCAACACGCGCCCGCAAAGGCAGTCGCTGCCAAGGCGACATGCGCACTCAGGGACCAAAAATACCAGGGAAACAACACAGCCCATGACGCCGGAAATGGGCTCATGGCCTGCTCCAAAAGTGAAAGACTCGATGGCAAGCGTACGATCCAATGGACCGGGTTCATCGGGAGCAAGAACTTCAGAATCTGGCTCGGCAATTCAAGTCCGACCGCGGTCAACAACGCCATGAAAAACGTGGCACCGACAACATGGCGCGACTGCTTCCATGCTGCCGAAAACAACAACCCTGTCGCGAGAGACAACGCCATAATGACTCCCAAGGCGACGCTTACCTGGCAGAATTGCCGCCAGGAGACACCGCCAAACATCACCGGCAATGCCAGCATCGGCAGCACCGCTAAAAACCCAAAAATCCCCAGCAGCGACGTTCCTGCCAACTTGCCAAACACCACATCCCAACCTTTGAGATCCGTCAAAAACAGCAGGCCGAGCGTCCCGGCACGCTTTTCTTCGCTGAGGCAATCAGCCGTCAGAAACATCCCGGACATCGCCGCGAACGCCAACTCGACATAGGTCAGCGTCTGAAAGATGTGCATCGACAGCCGCGTCGGGTGAACCATATCACTCAGCCCCAACAATAGACCCGCGACGATCAAAAACGCCGCCAATGCCAGCAGACTTCGGCTCAAATAGGTACCCGAACGACGTGACGCCGTCCTCAATTCCCGTTCGACTACTGGAAGCAAAGTCATCCGAAGAAATATCCGTTGGTTCGATTCGAAGGCTCCGCAACTGGGGACACTACCCCGTTTGAATCGCACATCACACTATTGGGTCTCCCCTTTGGTCACGCGAAGGAAGACTTCCTCCAACCCGATCTCGTCGTCCCGCAATTCCACCAACCGAATTCCCCCGCGTACCAACGTCTCCGCAATCACACCTGGATCGGTGTCGTGATCCGCCATCGTGACCTTGATCCGGCCTTCAACACTCTCGGCGGATTGGATGACAGGCACTTGTCGCAACAGTTCGACCGCCCGCGGTTCCGGAGTTGCCCGCACCCACATCACGCGCGCTTCGGACATCTGCTCACGAACCCCTTGAACCGGTCCGCTATAAATCAGCCGGCCCTTTTCAATGATGGCTACCCGATTGCACAAGGATTGAAGTTCACTGAGAATATGGGATGAAATGATAATGGTCTTCCCGAGCCGTTGGAGTTCCTGAAGGATAGCCATCATTTCAATGCGCGCCCGTGGGTCAAGTCCCGAGGCGGGTTCATCCAGTAGTAGCAACTGGGGATCATGGATCAAGACCCGCGCCAAGCCGAGGCGCTGCTGCATTCCCCGGCTCAAGGCACCGATCAACGCACCCTTTTTCTCACTCAACCCCACCAATTCCAAAACATCCGCCACGGTCTTTTCACGCTGGACGGAAGGAATCTTGTAACAAGCTCCAAAGAAATCCAGGTATTCCGTCACTTCCATGTCCTTGTAAACACCGAAAAAATCCGGCATATAACCAATCAAATGGCGGACCGTGTCGGCTTCACGGACCACATGCCGCCCAAAAACCTCGGCATGCCCACTCGAAGGCGTCAGGAACGTCGCCAAAATGCGGAGTGTCGTAGTTTTTCCAGCCCCATTGGAACCAATGAACCCAAAGAGGTCCGCCCGATTCACGGTGAGGTTGAGATGATCCAAGGCCGTCATGTTCCCGTAAGCGCGCGTCAGCTCAAATGTCTGAACAGCGGGAATAGGGGGTGGCGATGAGGGTTCTTCACGCGGGGAGATTCGCAGGGATTCAGACATGCAGTTCCTTAATCAATGAGATACGATAAATCATTTGGCGTCGCCGGAACCAGGGAGGACCAACCGAAGCAGGGTCCCCTTCGTGCTGCGAAACGCCGTAAACCGATTCATGGCCGGCACCAACGTCTCGTCACTCATCCAAGCCATCACGATGGTATCACCTCGCTCCGCCAGCGGGGTGAGGTCCAGACCCGCCGGATAAACAAAGTCCCGATTCTGGGTCTCGGAAGCGGTGAGCATGGACACGAATGCCACGGCAACACTGGATTCATCCCAGGCATCAATATGCGTTCCCTCATTGCCACCCAAGACGCGGTCGCGCGCCATCGAAGCATTCCGGAAGGTTTCTCCGAACCGTTGGACCCATTGCCGAAGCGGTTTGGAATTCTTGCCGGTGGCCAGGCTAAACTCCTGCGTCGCGCCCGCCGCCAATTCTCCCAACTCGAAAAGTTCGCGATTTGCCACCACCCACACTTTGGAAAATGGCCGGCTCCCCGGATTGGTCAGACGGAGTGTCCCTCCGTTGCGCCCCCCACTAAAAGCCCCCGCGATGGGCGCCGCAGCCACCTGTTGCCAGTCGATGACATTCAACTGGCTGCTCCAGACGGGTACATAAATATCCGCCGAAATGCCAGGTTTCTGCGATAGATTCAGCGTCGCGCGTCCCTCCGCAGCCGCCCCGCCCCAAAGCCCGGAAAACTCGCCACGAAGCGTGGCATGTTGCACTTCATTGGCGACTCGATAGGTCTCGTTGGCTGGAGAATAAATGCCTGCAAAAGTCCGGCCTCGCAGCACAGCATCCCCACTCCGCGGCAGCACATCCACGACGTGCAACTCGTTCCATTCGGTCTGTCCAGCGCGCAGTCTGAACCCAATGAAATAGATCAACAGGGAAAACAAGGCCACGTAGGCTGGAAACGTGATCCAAGTGAGCATCGGCCGGTTGATCTTCTTCAGCCACCATTGATCCAGGGGACCAATCACCACCAGGTAAACCAATAACAGCAACAGGAGCAGTCCCACCGGCAATTTGCGCACCTGGCGAGTCTCGATCATCGCCCCATAAATGGAATCCACACTTTTGCCTCCCCACACGTTCTGGGACTCTTTCCGAAACACCTCGTCCGGCACTCCAGTCAGACGCGCCCAGAAAAAAGGGCGCAGCTTCCACCCCTTAAACGGGTCCCGTTCCGGATTGAACGCGAGAAGGGTCACTAAGCCACGACCTTGGGCAGCACTCACCATCCATGGAGCGTCGCGCGGTCCAGAAACCAAGGCCGACGCTAGCGGTTTCAGCAGGCTCACCGGCAATTCACTCGAATCAAAATCTCTATCCGCCTTCAACCCGGCATAGGCGCTCTCAGGACGTTCCACCCTGAGTTCCGACTGGAGGCGATACTTGGGCGGCTCGTAAGCATGTCGAAGAACGGATCCGGACTGGGTGGGGTGCCACGTGGCATCATCGGTCAACCATCGATGTAGCTCGCCATCAAACCGTCGACTCGTGAGGCCACCCACGCTCGCCGGGAGGATTCCTCGGAGCCAGGTGGCCGTATTCAAATCACCCGGTTGATCAATGCCAACAATCAGATGCCCACCTCCATGCAACCAGGATTGCAGGGCTTCCACTTGGGGCTCTTTTAGGTCCAATGCCTTGGCGGAATTGAGATAAAGCGCATTCAGACCTTCCAAGGCTATGGGGTTGTCGGGAAACAATTCCACCAGCATCCGGGCAACTCGCGGCTGCAATTCAGTTCTCGCGCTCTCGGTGATGGGAAAAACCGGCCCACCTTGGGAAGACGCAGCCAACCCACCCACAAGAACGTTTTCCCAACCCACCACGCTCGGACGCAACCCGCCCCGCTCCGCTCGCAGTTTGCCGTCGGCATCCAGAAGCTTGACGTCCACTGAAACCAGCGTGGAGGACGATGAAAACATGGGAATGCTCCATCGTTTGCGCGTCCCATTGGGGAGTGAAAGGGCATACCGCTGCAACTGGCCACCCACCTGAGCAGAGGTCACCTCCACCACTCCATCAAAACTGGGGCCATCATTAAAAACTTCGAACGCCACCGGGTACCAACCACCCGCACGCACCGTGGTGTCGTAACCGACAAACGCATCGAATTGGATGTCACCGAGGCTCCGGCAGAGCACCAAAAAACACGCCGCCATGGCAGACACCCAACGGACCAGCAGCGTAGAATAACGATTCGACATTGAAATGAGTACGGGTGAGATCCATCTAACGTCTGTTCACAAGTCCAGGCAACGGCGAAACGAGTCGTTGCCAAGAGGTTTCGTCTTCTCAGACGTTAAAAGATCACGGGTTAGACAACGCCCCCTGGAAACGTTCACGATCCGATGGAGTCTGGCTCAATACGGGCAACGCTGACAACAACCATTCAAAATGCCCAGCAAATAGGATGGAAACACCTTCCGGAATCCTGCCCCCCCCGACCGAACCTCCCAACACAACCACCGCTTTTGTCACCTCCGCCATTTACCCTGGCGAGAACCCTTGGCAAACTCCACCCGCACATGACACGTAAATCCGCATCTCGTTCCGCTAAATCTGCGGCCAAAACATCGTCCATCCGAGGCTTTTCCTCAACGGTGGTGGACGGAATCGAGCGCGCTCCCAGCCGGGGCATGCTCTACGCCACAGGATTCAAAAAAGAAGACTTCTCCAAGCCGCAAGTCGGCGTCGCCTCCACCTGGAGCATGGTCACACCGTGCAACATGCACATCGACCAACTCGCCGTCAGCGTCGCCCAAGGCATCAATGAAGCCGGCGGCAAGGCCGTCGTATTTAATACCATCACCATTTCGGATGGCATCTCCATGGGCACCGAAGGCATGAAGTATTCCTTGGTGTCCCGCGAAGTCATCGCCGACTCCATCGAAACAGTCGTCGGCTGCCAGGGTTTCGACGGCTTCGTCGCAGTCGGCGGCTGTGATAAAAATATGCCCGGATGTATCATGGCCATTGGCCGACTGAACCGGCCGAGCCTGTTCGTCTATGGCGGCACCATCATGCCCGGCGTCTATGAAGGTCGAGACGTCGACCTCGTGAATATCTTTGAAGCCGTAGGCAAAAACGCCGCCGGACAATGTTCCGCAGAAGAAGTGGAATCGATCGCCGAAGTGGCCATTCCCGGCGCCGG
>SXGU01205102.1_pt1 | contig 29220 bp, 32 predicted proteins | sample 3174531 | NCBI WGS metagenome assembly SXGU01 (sample SAMN11356863, study PRJNA531348) | freshwater metagenome | isolation source: freshwater sample F1-140 | place: China: Fuxian Lake, Yuxi | collected 2017-12-25 | reverse complement strand
GCCGCTGACACTTCCAAGAAATACGTTTTGTTAGGCAGTATCCTGCCGTTACCACGACATGCCTAATGGGTGAGCGTCCCCACTATCATGCCCCCAGGTTTTACCATGGGTAGGAAAAGTAAAGTTGTGATAGCCTGTATATATTGGAATATACTAGCCTAACATCAAAAACGCGTCACGAACCATCAGACGGTAAGACCCTTAGTGCGCACCTTAGTGTGTCTCGCAGCTATACCGTAGTGGGTGACCCAACGCGATGTTTGGGCTAACAGGGATGCTATCAGTTTTACAAGTCCTGATCACTTTGCTAGTTGGGCATAACTTCCAGCTAGCGCTATGATATGAATGCCTCACTAACTTAAGTCTGTTCTTTCTAAGTAGTTTTTAATTACAATAATATTAACTTACGCTGGTGTTATCTTGAGTCAAAAAGTGAAAAGAATTCAGTTATAATGACTTCTTTCTCAGATCTGTTATGCCCTATTGGTGGAGACATATTCGAAGACCCTATAGTTGTACCGTGCTGTAACAGGGCATTCTCTAGAGGCAACCTTAGAAGCTGGTTCTTACAAGGAGTGCAAACCTGTCCCTTGTGTCGTGTGGACTTGGGAGCCTATAATGTTGAGACAGAGCCTCGTAATCTCACTATTGCCGGACTTGCGGAGACCGTACAGCTGCAGGCAATTCCACAGAGGCCTAAGAACCATTTGTGGTCTGCTGATCTTAGGATCCTACCCAATGGGCAGATAGGAGAGCTTACCCTCGCTATCCGGGACTCGAAGTTTACTGTGCAGCCCTCCCTATTTATCGCCGTCATTGACAACAGCGGTTCTATGTCTGGCGCAGCCTTCAATCAAGTTAAGACGGCACTATTGCATATTGTTGGCATGGCACAGTATAATCCTTCAGTTATTATTAAATTCGTTATCTACAACAGTTTTGCTAACGTTGTAGCTCTTACAGGACAACCGGAGCAAGACAGACAAACCATCAGCGCCTTACGTGCTGAGGGCGGTACTAATTTTTCTGAAGCCTTTAGAGCTATCCGTACAGTTCTTTTTGAACATCGTACACGGAATATTGATAGTGCTGCTGTAGCTTTTCTGACTGACGGGCAAGATGGCTCAGGTAAAACTAGAGATGTGTTGGCTTCCGATTTACGTGATATTTTGTCTGATGGTTTAGCATATCCAGTAAGTGTTCATGCCTTAGGGTTCAGTGCCGGTTGTGACAGGGTATTTCTTGAGAACCTACTAGGCTGCGGTACTCTGCCTGGTACGTTTCGTTATTCCGAGCCAGGAGACAACGACGACGCATTGTGCCAAAAACTTACAGGTGTATTTGAGATATGTAGCAGACAAAGCTCTGTACAGATTGATATGACTGGTCTTGCTACAGTATTTTCTGGGAATAGTTTTAGATTTCCGGTTGACAGTAAAGGGTGGGGACGGTACCAATGTTGGGTCAAAGTCGATGGCAGTAGTACTGTACATATTAATAGCACGTGCGACGTTGACGTTGAGCTACAGTTGGTATGTACACAGTCAGTCAAAGGTGACAGGACTTACGAGAAATGGCTCTCTACCTTGTCTGATGATGCGGCTGCTAAGATCCTGGAGTTGCCCCAGTATCAAGCTGAGCCTGAGGAAGCTAAGGGAGCCCGAACTGCGTTGTTGCTCAAGTACCTTAAAGAGATCGATGAAGCCAGCCTAATACCAGAGACAAAAAGTCGTACTGCATATATGCGCACGCAAATCGCAGGATGGTCAGCCGGGCAACAACTAAGTTTGGGTCGCCTGGGTGACATGAGGTTCAGCACCCTGTTTGGTAATAAACTTGGTGCCGGTGCTATACGTTCAACTCAAGAGCCTACAAAACTTACATATCCTGCTCAGGCAGTTATTGCTGATGTAGCTGCATTTGAGCGTCATCTTAAATGTTATAGCCGTAATAACACAGGCAGTGGCCGCAATATATTACAGGAGGCTATCTGTCGTCAAACATACGGGGAAGTAATTGCTGATTATACGCAGGCAGCTCTTGATGCCATGATTCCAGAAGATATGGAGCATCTTGACAACGACGGGAACAATGCTATAATGTTAGCATCTTACTGTGGACACACTGCAGTTCTGCAAGTTCTGGTAAAACAAGCAAGTATCGATACATTGAATAAGTGTAATAGTGACGGAGAATCAGCCGTTACCCTAGCTATAAAGAAACGCGGGTTTCACAAATCCTTGATGGTGCTGGTTGGGGCTGGCGCTGTTATGCCGAGCCACCGCAAGAAGGCTCTGGAGAGGTATTGTATTGACAATAAGTATACCCGAACAGCTGCGCTTCTGCAACAGATAGGCGATACTGTTACCTACGATATTGACGAAACTATGTCCGAGGACTATATCCGGTATGTATACGGACAGGCTAAGGCATCAGATAGCGTCTGTAAGGAGCAATATCTCAGTGTGTTTTTGGCAAAAGTCATGCCGCAAGAAGCTCAGGAAATGATTGATATGGGCGCGCAAGCTACAGTTGATATCTTGAATAAATATTGCATACCCCCAAAACCTGATCATCCTGAGACGGAACGTTATCTCGACATGGCAAAGATGCTATTGAAAGCTTACCCACACTTTATTTATCAGAAGGATCAGGATGCTGAGACACCGCTGCATGCAGCTACACGCAAGGGTAGCTTGCCGCATGTTAAATATTTTCTCGCTCTGGGGCGTGGATCGAGCCGGGCACACATTGATACAGTTAACGACAAGGGTAACAGTGCCCTTGCGGTGGCTGTAAACTTACGTTTTCCATGTATCGTGGAAGAGCTGCTGACTAACGGCGCAAGTGTATTCCTAAAGAATAATAAGGGAAATACCCCGCTCTATGGAGCCTGCGAACGTGGCCCCCTCAAGGTAGCTGAAAAGCTAATATCATACGGAGCCGAGATCGAGACACTAAACGACAACGGAGACACAACTATCCTGATTTGTTGTCGAAACGGGCAAAGCGAAGTTTTACAGTATCTCCTACAATATGTAGATATGGAATTCGTAGATAGGAAAGCACACATTGATGGCTTTAATGCAATTATGGCATGCGCCGAGGCAGATCGCGCTAATTGCATCACTGTACTGAAGGATTACGGTGTAGACTTGAGTCAGAAGACCAGCCCTGATAACAAAATTATTGCGGGTGCCACACCGTTGCACATCGCTGCATACTATGGTCGTAATAATGCTTTAGCAGAACTATTGCGTCTCGGCGTGGATCCTAACATCAGGGATCTCAACGGAAGTACCGCCTTGCATATAGCGACATTGCAAGGCTACGGGGAAACTATTCAGGCGCTCCTGAGAGCCGGCGCTAATAGTGCTATTGCTGACGCCGCAGGTAACACTCCGCTATCATATTGTCGGGATCGCGCGGAGATCAAGGAATTCTTTATAGATCCTGTAACAGAAACTCTAATCAGGATGGCCAAAGGAGCGTATTCTAACTTGTCTTCTCTCATAGAAATATTCAAGTCAACCTTGGCATGGCACTGGCCTCACGGGAAGCTACAATTTGATGTACGTGACGAAGATGGAAATACAGCATTGTTTTACGCTGCAGTTACCTCCAATATAGCTATGGCTGAGTTACTCTTGTTGCTAGGTGCAGATGCCAACATAACTGACAGAGAGGGTTGTAGCCCATTATATTGGTCTCTGCACAACAAGGTTACACGTTTGTCAAAGCTACTGCAACAACACAGTAACGCTGAGACAATCTCTATGGCTGCTAGCCAATACGCTCTTACACGTGGGGCTGGCCCACTGTGCTTCTTGGGTGCAGCTCCTCCCCCGTATCATATCACCTCAAGTACTATTGCCTTCCGCATGAATAATCTCATAAATCAGATAGTTCCGCATTATTTGAGGAGAGATGTGCCAGCTATTACAACGGGGGGAGTGATGCATAATCTCACAACACTACCCGAGTTCAAGGAACTCACGGAGAGTCGCATATGGTGGGAGAGCAAGGTTCTGCTTACAAGAAAGGTAGCTCTTGGGCAAAACAAGCTGAGTCCCGAGCAGTGTATAGCTGTCTGCCTGTATAGTAACAATAAGGTAGTACCGGCATTATTGAATAACGCCGATGGGAAATGTGCGGAGCTGATGCACCAATACAATAATATGTTATATACCGCATTGCAAAGCTTACCTGCCTACAACGGAGAGACATTCTTAGGATCAGCGGAAGTAGATCGTCGTCTTTTCATGAAAGGTACAGAATTTACCTGGCCGAGATTTGTTTCCAGTAGTACCTTGTGGCGTGTGGCTATGGAGAACACCCCAAGCTATATTTCCAAGGCGCGACGGGGTACTATTTTTGCTATTCAGTCCAAGACAGGAAAATCTATAGCTCCGTACTCACAGTATCCATATGATGCTGAGGTGGTGTTCTTACCGGGAACACGGTTCAAGGTAACGAATTGGTACCATGGTACAGTTATTGCCCTAGGACAGGCTAACATAAGGGAACATAGCTACAGCGTCAAGGAGCAAGACGACGACTGGCTCCCTTTAGCAGAGATGATAAGCAGTGACAAGAGTCTCATTATCGAGCTTACAGAATTATAAATAAGCTATATACCGTACTAAGCACCGACTGAGCACCGAGGGAAGATGCATATATATTATATTATGTTATATATAATGCAAGCTGGAGCAATTATAGACTCTCGAATGAAGATCCCCATTTTAAGCGAACGGGAAGACGTTGACATGCGATATATGTTGATAAGACCTGTCGACGAGACAACATGGGAAGCACATGGCGAAAGGGGTGACAAATATGCCATTAAATTCATTCCTGCTGAGAATCGCGGCATTTTTGCCGCCACTGGGCGAGAAGTAGCTGTGCTACAACAGCTACGACCTCTATGTAAGAACGTTAATTGCTATGTAGAATCCTTTGGATAACATATTGGACAAGCACCATATATAGCAGTAGTCTCTCGATTTGTCACAGGTCATCCCCTGGCACACTACGTTGGAAAATTTACGGATGTACAGATAAGCATATTGGCCAGTAAGATGTTGCTGGCTTTGAGTGGCATACATAAGTCTGGTATAGCACACAAGGATATTCGTCTGGAGACCATAATGGTGGACGAGGTTAACTGGGAACCTATTTACACGAGCTTCGGTTTAGCCTGTTTTAATGAAGGATGTGAACCAGGCGTAGCGTCTCCTATTTATGCTGCACCTGAGTTATTCTTCATAACAGATACGGAACATACTGAACGGCAAATGGATGCAGATTTGTATGCGGTTGGCGTGACGTTATTTATTGTGAAATTTGGCGTACCGCCCTATGAATTTACAGACGTGGGTTCTTATCTGAGTCTTGTGTCCGAGAATATGATAACTACACAGTTAACAAATAGTGGTGATCCTCTGCTTAAACTCTTAGGTATGCTTTTGGACAAAGATTATGTTATAAGGCGCAACGCTGGCCCGGCAGCTCTGGCTCAACTAATGGATAGAGTGGCTCAGAGTCAGAAACAGAGTGGCGAACATAACGCACGCCAACAGGCAGAGCGTCAACGTGCAGAGGGGCAACGTGCAGAGCGCCAGCGTGCTAGACAGAGTCCAGAGGAACGAAAGGCACGGTTGGATCGTCAGCAGGCCGAGAAGCAGGAATGGGAGAGTCGCCGTGTTAAGGCTGAAGACGATAGTATGTCACCTGCACAAAAACGAGCTACTATAGAGAGCAATCTAGCTATATTGGGCATTCCAGAGTATACCGAGAACATTGCTGATATTAAGAAGGTTTATAAGCGTGCCGCTCTCAAAGCACATCCTGATCGGGGTGGATCGGCGGGGCAGTCGGCTGCCTTAGCAGGTGCTTACAATACCATTGTGCGTTTGCTTTCTGGTTAATATGACTCTATATGGCTTTATATGGCTCTAACCATTACATCTGTACGTAGGAGATATTTATACGGTGTCTGCACCGTATTACCACGGTGAAGTTGGTTAGCGTAGAATAGTGCAGCTCGACCTGCTTTTGGTTTAGCTATGTAACGGGAAGAGAACTGACCACGTTTCTGAGAGAAGAATTCTGTCTCACCGCCTAAGAAATCATCATTCAAAAAGATATTTAGTGTGAACATCGATTGTGTCTCTCCGTATGTCTCTAGTCTATCTTTGTCTAGGTTTGTTCCGTCTCTGTGCAAGGGAAAATGACCACCGGCAGCATATTTGGAGAACCGGAAATGCGAATTCAGATATAGTATCTTGAAACCTTTGTATGTCTCAGGTAAAAACGCCTTGATACGTTGAAATAAGGTGTCTGCGAGGGTGGGGTCAATCATAACAACACGCATATACAGGCCTCCTGTGTCTGCCATGTGCCATCCTCTATTGCCATCTTTGTCTTTTACATGGTCAGCTCTGTTTATTAGAGTCTTGCATTCCTCTGGTGAGAGTAGGTTATCTATAATAGTAAGAGGTAAACCATTCTGTATAACTGTTGATTGCATCATATATTATTCTGGTATATGATTCAATCTTTCTTCTGAACGGAGGGTATTTCAACCATCCTACCCTCAGCATTGTATACTAACGTTTTTGTTGCATCTGGTCGGCATGCCACAGCTCCATGACTCAGACTAAAGCATACATTGTCGTTACACTTGCAGCTACCGGGCTTATATGGGTTCGATACAAAGTGCTTATTACTGGGGATTGACTCGATATCAAACATCTTGAGGTAATCTCCCGTCATATATTTGGGATCTCTGTTCAACGGGCGCAATGAGGACATTGATATATTATATATTATATATTATATATTTCATGGCTTATTTTGGGTCGTATATTAGATTTGATCAAATGCATCAAGACCCCGCCCAAATGCCCATGATGGGGGCTGACGGGCACATGACAGGGACATATATAGCACCTACAGTTCCAGTACAGGCAGCGCCATATATCATGCCAACACAACGTGCTATATATGTAGCACCGCGGCTACCGCTACAGACGCAGACATCCGCAAATACATCAGCACCGAAGGTTCCAGTAAATGCAGCACCGCCCATATTAGAGATTAGAGGTATACAGGATCTGATTGACAAGATTGGCTATCCAGATGTAGTGGATGGGCATCGTGGAGGCATAGCTGTATGGTCGGGAGCCACATTGAAAAAGAGAGGTTACGGTTTCCTACGGAGAGTAGAGATCTTAGATGAAACTATCGCCAGTGTATCGCCCGTGAAGCATTTTAGTAACATTTATATCTGGGTGCCTATGGTATTAAGCCTAGAGATGCTTTATAATATTCACTCTTTGTCCAAGGATTATTACTATGATAGGAAGAAAGAGCTAATGATTATCCGTTCCGACACGTTGGACACATGTGTAGCTCAGGCTTCCTTACTTATGTTGTATTCTAACAGTAAATTATCGTTTTATAATATTGTTAACAACGACCTACTGACAATTTATTATGATGGTGTCAAGAAGCATAAGACTCTCAAAGCTATGTATACCATTGTTAATACTGCATCAAAGTAGCGACTCGTATAGTTATGATACATACTTCAGTGATTACTTCTCACGACGTGTCTATGCTGGATTAATAATCCAGCATAGAAGATGTTTATGTTGTATATTTTTTATCACATAAAACACAATGATACCACGAAGCACAATGCGATCAGGATCCACAGAGTCACATTGGATGTCATCACGTAAATTGTGCGATCTGATGTATAACCGCCAAAAAGGAAAAATTGCTCATACTGAAAAGTATACCTGGGTCCATTGGGTCTTACAAAATAACCAAATAACGTGGGCTTAACCAACACTGGACCACCGTATACAAGATTATCTTGTGATACAAAACCTTCTGTCGGAATGTAATAAGATAGAGCGTCAGGCAAGACACCGTAGTGTCCGCGAGCGATAGAGTGCCCTAAACTCATGTTTTCGGTGTTATATACCAAATATGACAGATATGCAGTAACAATCAAGAGTAACATTATGACATAAACGGGTTCATTTTACACTGAACGTGTAATCATGGATGTACTCAAAGATCAAGAGTATGGTCATATTAAAGTATGCGGTGTAATGACAGACTATTGTGTGTATCAAACCATCAAGGGTCTCGCTCAAAAGACACCTAAATTGATAGCATGCATTAATCAAGCTTGTGCTGGGGCTAACCATAATGACGGGCTAACTATGATACGTGAGGCAGGGGCTCTGGTATGTGATCACTATCCCAGGCTCTAAGAGCAAGATAGACCAAAGTGCATCCTGCTGACATAAAGTTCATATCATACAGGACACTATGACCACATTAGGTCATAGTCCAGGTACTCCAACAGCTCTATGCATCGGCTCTTGTCATAGAGCATTATTTCCGAATCGTATATCATTGACGCTAGCGCAGCTATCTCGTTAATGTCATCTTCTGATATGTCTGTAGCCCCGTATAATATATTATATAAGACCTGTGTGAGCTTAGCACTTTCGTTATTGTTGAACTGAAAATATGGTAACACCTCCATAAATTTATCGTAGTCCTTCTGATAGGACGGTTTTAGTCTAGACTTATTATATTTATCCAATAATAATTCCTGTCTTTGAGCGCGAAATGTCAAGATGTCGTTGATGTTCAGTGCCCGTGATACATCACACAAGCGATACCTATCAAAAAAAGGTAAATTCAAGAGCACACTGGCGGGCGCTCTATATTTCCAGTCCATCGTCAGCATCATCTTAATAGCATCAATGAAGTCCATATCTATATCATGTTGTCTGAATACATCGTCTTGTACGGGAAAGCAATCTGCACCATATAGTAATTTATATTCCTCTTCAGTGAAGATCTGCGGCAAGAGCATGCCTAATTTTAGCATGACGACCATGCATATACCGAGACTCCAGATGTCGATGTTGTTGATGTCATGCTCGATATCTTTGATGCTTCCAACTGTATTGTCTGCGCTCTTATGGAACAGTAACTCCGGAGCTCTATAAAATTCCGTTTGGATAGTGCCCGTAATATGTTCAGGAATAACCCCGTTATGATAGCGAGCCAAACCAAAATCACATAAGAAAACATCCAAGATATATGTCTCTCCCCCGTCAGTATACGTGTCACATAGTATATTTTCCAACTTCACGTCTCTGTGAGATAAACCCATCATTTGTAGATTATGTAAGACAACTAGTAACTTGTAACATATAGCATATATGTCACCAGGCTCTAGATCTATTTTGTCTGAGGCGTCTTTTAGATTACAGCTACACTTCCGTAAATATAGTTGATCTCCAACTATCTTATTCAGATGTATCACGTTACATATTCTATTGTCCAATAATCTGAGAGCGGCGGCTTCCCTTACAAAATATGGGAAGCAATCATTATCCCTTAAGCTTTTTATCGCACACTCACCGTCAACAACAACATTACCAAAACTGCCGTTCATCTCTAAAATAAAAAAAATCAATTTTCTACCTGCATATTGTTTATCATACTAGTAGAGGTTTCCTGGAGTCAATATGATTTATATAATCTATCTTCCAATCTTTACTGTAATCTATGTCTTCATCAATAATATCACTGTGTCCTCCCAGTTGATGAGCAAGACCGGGGTATGTTATATAGCAAGGGAAAAACTTTTGATATAGGGAAAAATATAGATCTAACGGCGCATAAGGACTGGCCAGAAAATTTAATAGTGTGGGGAAAACAACCTTATTGATTATGATAGCATGTGATCCCATGGATCCTTTTAGTTTGTACAAATAGTCTCCCACACGGTCAGCCTCGGTAGGCATAGCGACTGGAGTAGGTACTCCATGATTGGCTCCAAGATATAACATATGCCATTGTTTCGGTAAATCGTTAAAGGCTTTGTCCAAGACTTGGAAGAGATTATCGCTTAATACTGCATCATCATCCATGACGAGTATGTTTTCATGGCCATTTTTCATGGCATCTATGATAGCGCAGCGATAGCTGAGACAATAAGCGAATGCTCCGCTGTTCCAAAACTTAGAGTTGATACCAAACTTTGGCTCCCACTTTATACCGGCTCCATCAATGGCGGCCACACGGGCGCCCACAAGGCTTCGCCTCATCAGTTGGCTTTCCATGTGCGCTCTGCGATCAGCGCGCCTATCGAGGTTAATATAATATACCCGGTCAAAAAAGCGCGTATGAGCCCAGCCGCAACCGAGTAACTTCCAGTCTTTATTAAATTGATGTTCCAAACCGGGTGTCCAGGGTACAGGGCATGCAACTGAGGAGCACTCTGCGGCAGCCCACCAACCTAACAATGATCCCGTCAATATTTGTGAATTGCAGTATCGCAACAGTGTAAGTATATGTAACGGAGAGCAATACACACAGGCCTTGCTGTTGGGTAGTTTCAGCAGTTCATCCAATTTAGCCTTATGCGAATTATTGTAATTTTGTACACAAATCAAGATTTGGCCAGAAGGCAAAAGTAATTCTCGAGCCTTACTGATATATTGTTGGTTTACTATATCTTTAGAACCGAGATCAACTGTCAAGCCTATGATGTCTGTCTTTAGTCCGATGTATGTATTGTATAGTGCCTGAGCTATAAGATCTTCTTGAGCTGGCTCACAGAGAGCTTTAATATATTTGAGAGTCTGGGGTGTGGCCAAAGTTGGCACGCTAGATACAGGGCATGTCACATTGAATGACATCGGTAAGCTCTTTAGCAATTGATCCAAGGAGGCAAGCTCCACAGGAATACCATCAATGCTGGTCTCACTGTTATCTGTCTTATATTTTGTCTTGTCACCAGAAACTAACGACAAAGAATTATATTGATTCAACCGTAGCGCCAGATCACTATTTGGATTAGCTAAAGTACAACTCATTGTATAACACTATATGACACAAGTTCCTAAGTATGATGTTTCTGTTTGATTGTGATTTTAATTTTTGGAGCTGTGACGTTAACTGAACTTAATGTGGTATCGGCCACCTCCTGATGAGTATTTTTTACTTTTGGTATAAGCTTGGCTTTTAATACAGCTCCAGATATTTTGGGCGTTACACGGGGTACTATAAGTGGTGCGATAGACGGTGCGATAGACGGTGCTGTGGAGAGTTGAACTATTTTTTTGTCCAGTGTACCTGCTGTGTAATTTGTATTTGACATGAGCCATCGCTTAAGATCTGGATTTATGTAATATGTGAACTGTGTATTTAAAGCTCTGTCTGCACTCTCTTGTCGCTCATTAAATATACTAAAAACTCGGTTATATTTCGTTTGATATTCCTCGAGTGTCAGGTTATCATCCGGTCGATAAGATATCTTATTGTTTCGCATAGCCTCGATAATACCACTGATATTGCCATATTTTTTGATATATTGTAAGCCTTTGCCTGCTGCCACTCCGCTAATTTTAGCTCCGTAATCGCAACCGGAAAGTATGCAAAAGTCTATAAACTGTGCCATGCTTAATTTGGATTCCTCTAGGATGGTATCTAGGTTATATTCCATAACTATTCCAGCTTTCCGACAGTTTGCATCAATTAGGCCACTGATGAGACGCCCAACTCCGTGCGTCAGCATGTCCTTATCCTCGCTGAGCACACCGGAGATAAGCTTGTCTTCATACATAGTTGCTAAGAGAAAGTCTGCTTCTCCTTTAGCCTGAAAATATGGAGCTCCTACCATATCAAACAATGTAACTAGATCTTGGACATCTTGTGTCGTAATGGTGATATTACGTTTCATAATTTTCCGTAGCGTTTCCCGTTCCTCCTCTGTACCGTGACCGTCTCTTATCATTTGATCCCCTATACTTTTGAGCATAGCTGAATCAACAGGTATCATTATTGCGCCTTCTACGGGAACCTCCTGTATTTTAGGTAGAGGCTGTTCATGTCCGGTGCTAATCCTTTGTAGCATTTGCAACATTTCCATCTGTGTGTCATTCCGTTTCTCCATCCGTGCATCTATAGTGGCTTTTTTATCTTCACTATATGTTTTTCCGTCAAATACAAATACTAACCTAATGTTTGCTGCATAAAAATTTGATATCATGTCCATGAAGTTACGGATGTGGCAGCCTTTACCCTTGGCTCCGGCGTTGTATTGCGAGGGATATAGATAACTGTAGACATCGACGCCTAGGATTGTATGATCCGGCGCTAGGTCTTCGTATGTCTTCTGTGTGATGCCGTTAGCAGACATACTTTTAATTGATTTTGTCAGGCCGTGAATTCCCATTAACATCATATGCATCTATCAATTTTATAGGAGCTCACGGCTGTGGAGTGCCTACGGGAGCTCCTACGGCCTGCGCCCCTAGCCCGCGTGATGTGGATGGCGTTACGCATTAACGCGGAATCTGGCAAAACATGTATGGATTCGCAGCAATTTCATGCTGAAAACGAAGAGTATGTACAGCTGGTGCAGCAACACGCGGGCTAGGGGCGCAGGCTAGAGGAGGCGCCGCAGGCACTCCTCAGCCGTGAGCTCCTAAAATGAAACACGTTAAATCGTAGATCTGGATTTCACTGAAGGAGAAACAACTACTACATCAGTCGCTGAGACTGAAGCAAATGTTAGTATATCACTTGCCAAATTTCGTAACAAATGGCAAACAATAATTTCTGGACTCGATTATCGTAAGGACAAATCAGTCACTTCCGACAAAGAGCTACTCACCAAGCTTAAAAAAAAAGTATGTCATTCCAACGGACACATCAAGGAAGAACAATATGTTATGCAAGGAGAAAAAACCGCCGAGATTGTTGCGTATCTGCGCAGTATTGGGGTAAGCAAAATAATTACATCAGGAACTAAGTGATAGAGCCAGCACGCTCCCGTATCTTATTTACCATTTGAGGCCTCATCTCTGCTCGCTTTCGTTCATCGGTAGTTATGTTCCATACCCAAACAATTGTGGCCTGCATATGATTAATTTCTTGCCTTATCTCCTCTATCTTGTTTGTCCAATATGTACATAATTCTTCAGGATTTTCTATGTACATATCCATATTCATGCCTTTTTCCAGGCCAATCTCGATGAGTCCCTCTTCGTTACCGCTTTCATATGCTTTTTGTATCTCCACAAAGGTAGCACTGTATGTCTCATCTCCTGCATTGCTGTCGGGATGAAATTTCTTACATAATGTTCGGTATAACTTCTTGATAGAATCTTTTGATGTCCTGTACTTTGGCGCAGCTTTCTGTGCACACTTCGAGGCCGATGCATTCGATGTGTTCGATGCAGAATCATGTGCATCAGCTGTTCCTGGAGGATAATTCACTTGAGCCACCTTTTCTCCGGTTGGTTGTCCAGGGGGTCTCTCCGCATCCTGAACCTGAAAATTTAGCTCTACTGGCTCCCCTGGTGGAGGTTCTTGATCGGTGACATTTTGCATGAAGAACTGATTTTGTTCTGGCGCGGGCGGTTGACGCTCGGATTGTTGTTGTTGCACAGTTTTTTGCCTCTCTCTCGAGAGATGTTCTTCAATCTGAGCAATGTCCTCAGCAAAATCCCGTTCAAATTTAGCTTGATATTCTTTGTACATATTGCGAACCACATCGAGATCTTTTTTACATTTACGATATGTTTTAATTACACTATGCATAATATAATATATTATGTAATGATGTATATTCTAAGTATTTACCTAGTGGTTATATGCCAAATACAATAATGGTACAAGTTTTTTAACTATACCTTGCATTTCTTGCGTATCTCGTAATTCTTTGGCTTCCGCTTCGGATAAATATTTTTTTCCTTGTAATATCCTTGCTGACATATCATTTACAGCGTTGATGAGACCCTGTATGTGGTTATTTATATATAACATGGCATCGATGCTATCGATGGTACCTTCTGTATGTGTCTGTAACCTACAGAGGTCTGCTTTGAGTTCTTCTAGCAATAAATTTTGATGTAGAATGTGATTCATATTAAAACTATAAGTAGAATATCTTTAGATGCCACGAGAACTATTGACAGACAAATACCGACCAAAATCGCTGAACGAATTAGATTTCAATCATACCGTTAATCAATTCTTGCTCGCATTAGCAAAATCACCAGATGCTGATATGCCGCATCTCATACTGGAAGGGTGTCGTGGCTCTGGTAAACGTCTCCGTACAGAACTGTTTCTCCGAGCCAAGTACGGAGAGTTTCGCACGAGAAACACCGAGTTGTTGTTGGATATACCTGGCAAAACTGAGAAAAAACCGATACACACACTAACAAGCCCTTATCATTATCAACTTAATCCTAATATCCACAGTATATATGATAGATCTCTAATCCAGGTTTTTATTAGTGAGATACTCCAGTATCGTGTTTTGACAGGGGTGCCCTACAGGATTATAGTTATAGAAGATGCAGATTTACTGTCAACCGAAGCGCAAGAGTCTCTGAGGCGAACATTAGAAACATGTATTACTACATGTAGATTTATTTTTTTGGTTAATCGCGAGGACAAAATAATACCGCCTCTTTATAGTCGGTGTATCAAGATTAGATTGTCGTCTCCTACAGTTGATGAGATCCGATCCATAACGGATAAGATCAATGTAGCTGAAAACTATAACATCAGCAGCACAGTGATTAACAGTATTGCTAACAACTGTGATAGGGATTTAACTAAAGCGATCCACTATTTGGGTAGATTTTACTTACTTGCGCGCGACACTGGCACAACTGAGTTTGTACTTAAAGATTATGATAATGTGCACTTTTACTGCGTGGATATCATTGAAAATCTCATATCCGGCACACGTCTGGAAGAAACGGTTGAGAAAAAACTGCGGAAGCAGTTGTATGAGCTCGTGAACTACTGCGTTGACTGTAGGTTACTGATAAAGGAACTGCTCAACATAGCGTTATCAAAAATATCAAAAACCGAATATGAAGCTATTTTTCAACTGTGTCAAATAGCGAGTGAGCGAGATGAGAGTATACGTTCCAGTAGCAAGGCAATATATCATGTGGAATCCTTCTGTGTGCATATATTCTCTATCATCAAACGTGTGCTGGAAAAGAGGAAAAAAACAACAGTTTCACCCAAAGACATAGAGACACCTGTAACGCCTGTACCGAAACCGAAAACAGCAATAAAAAAGGTCGTAGCAGCTCCAATTACAGTCGTACCGAAGCCTGCAGCTATTGTAATATCTGAGCCCGTTGCCACACCTGTCTCACCGCCATTGATATCCAAGGTTACAATCACGAAAAAACCCACAGTAATTCAACCTGATGATGTGGATATACCTGTAACTAAACAGAAAATAATACCCAAAGCACAGAAATCTGCTGCAGAGCAGCCAGTGACTGTAAAAAAACTTATTCGCATAAAAAGTACTAAGCTTCCTCAGGGTCAGGAGACTCCGGTAACGGAACATTAGCTGGGCAATTCACAATGCTATCGATATTCTTATATATCTCTTCACATGCATTCATACCTGTCTCCAATTCTGTTAATTCCTCCTTATGTTTCTGTATCTTGTCTAGCACACCAGCATGGTGTTCCCTCAACACTATCAGATCTTTGTGATGCGCCGCCATGGCTGACTTCAGTAATATATGTAATTTAGCTTGAGCCGTCTGTGCCGGTGTCTCATCAGCAACTAAATTTATCTCTATGGTCATCGGGCGCTTTGTGAATTTTATGAAGTCCGTATAAGGTAATATTTTCTGTGGTTTACCATCATAATCCCATATTGCCAAATCCGGTAATTTACCTGGTATTTTCTTGTAAACAGGCATGTCATTATCATTCAGCTCGAATGAACCGAAACATTGGTTTGTGTGTTCACCGAAATCCTTGATCTTATACTCGTAAATATCAAATAAAAATATTAGTTTGGATTTTTCGGTAACGACATTATGTTTTGTCAGGAATTCCAACCCTGGCATCCCTGAGTTAAAAAATACACAATTTACATTCTTTTCACCTTTCCGTGTGATTATAGTTTTGAAGACGTAAGTTGTCTCTTGGTGCAATATTCTTTCAGTGACACCGTCACTGATTTTGATAGTATAACGAAAGCACTGCGTTTTTTTAAGTCGGCCGTGTATGAATATAGCAAATTTTGTACCATATTTCAGCCGAGCATTAAAAATTCCAGCAGATTTTGTTGTTGGATAGAAGGTATGTAGATCCTCAGACCAGAGGCTCACATTAAAAATACCATTGTCTATCTTATTTACAACCATATAAGAATCACAATTACAGCGACCAGAGTTTTTATACGGTTCCCCAACAAGGCCATATTTTTTGCTGCACTGAGTGCAGTAAGTCACTTCAGAAGATGTTGATCCTGAGGGGACAATCCAATGATCGCCGATATTTCTTATGTTAAGTCCCGGGCATGATGGACACTGAGCCTCAGACACTGAATTAGGTGCTTCGGCTGCAACCATGCCAAGATTTCTTAACATTGCATGTAACGGTGAGCCTCCGGACATCAATTGACGGAGTAATTCCTCTGTCTGTCTACTTTGTTGCATATTATTGTCATACATATATCAATTTATTTTGAACCTGCTTTTCATTGATAGTGCGCCGTAGATCCTCTAAAAATGACGCAGCAACTTAGGTAATGTCATATCCAAACATATCTGCATCAATAGACAGAATGAACGCCAACGATCGCTCGGTGCCAATTAGTCGCTATTGGTTTGCGTGTTATTATCCTGATAAGCAGTCTAATGATGGTATGACTTGCCTGGGGTCTTTCTTTAGTATCGCTGAATTACAAAGGGAAGCACGGATTCCAAATGGTGTTGCAGCGCCAGTTGCTGTTGAACTACATGATTGATGGCAGGATCGTACACAAGTGCCGCCACTTGGGAATATGGTTCCGTTGGGTTGTGCAGGAAAATGATCGGATGGGAAATGTAATGTTGTATCTCTTGAACCAATGTCTCGGTGCGTACTTGGGATTTATCTCGAGTTTATATTATAAGCAGGATCATATACATGTTATTTGTTATACTGTCATTGGAGCGCTGAGCTCTGTATGTTTTCCTATATGGCTGCGTATCTCTGGCCTGATTGTAGCTACATGCGCGTCCTTCGTCTCTCCTGCGTTAGGCACACTTATTGCTGTGATGACTGCAATATGTATCGAGATTTTTATAATGTATTTTGCCCTGGTTGCCTGCCTAATAGGAATATATTATGCCGCACTCTTATATAAGGGTACAGTATCATGATCCGATAAACACCTTCTTGAAATAATCAGCCCAAGTTACCGCAGAGTCAGTCTCCAGAGGCCTAACGGAAGGTGCTGTAACGCTCTTCTCCATGTTCTGAGATATAACCCAACCGACCTCCGGTGACAAGGCTCCACAGTTACCGTAACTCCAACCAACCCAGAAATAAGATTCATAGGGATATTTATATCAAAATATTCCCAAGTAAACGGTGTCTTTGTCAGGCCGACTGAGAAATCACAGAGTTTCAACTGTAAGGTCGGTGCTTCTCCTAAATGGCCGATAAGAGGATTCTTCTTACCCTGAACATAGAGAAAAAAATGCGCAATCCACCCAGATATATGAGAGACGCCACCGGATCCCTGTGGCCCATGGTAATTATAGATCTTGTTCCAGTGCGTGACTGAATCTGCGTCGCTCACATCAAATGCTTTAATAAAATGTAGCAGGAGGCTCTGTAGTTCAGAATTCCAATCCTGCAAATCCAGCGCCAACAATAAGGGTTCTATGTTTTGAGTCAGTGATACCCAGTCTTCCTTAGTGCCTGCAACTTCAACGTAGGATATACCGCATTTGGCGCGAACCGTATAGGTATAATAATGTTTCACAATATCCATAAAGCAGGCAGTGTGTGCCACGGCTTCACGAGCTGTAGTGGTACTAAAATGCGTATGTAGGATTTTTTAGCCTACTCGCCTGACATATCTTCCAAGATCTGCATACGTAAATTTTGTATGGAGTTATCCCAGATATTATCCCAGCTGCCACGAACTAAGGTATCATCGCGTGCTATTAAATTATTTTGCCCACTGCGTGCCACGAAAACAGAACGGTACTTTTCGGGACTATATGATATGTGTTCAGCTATGCCCTGTAATATAACATTAAAGATCACATCAGGACTTAGCCGTAGAGGTAGATGTTCAGCAAAAGAGAGATATGTAGCTCCAATTAGGGGATTTGTTGTTTCACATTGAAGAGCTATGAAAGAAGTATCTTTGGCACGGGAAACACCGCCTTGTATGGTTCGGTGGAGCCGACCAGGGGTTACATCATTAATATACACTTTGACCACGATACAGCATATGATGGATCATTTTACATATAAAATGATTCATCTGAGACATCAGAATGCCAGAGACACCGTATCTTATTACTTCAATCACAGAAACTTTACGGAGACTTAAAACTCCCATAGCCCCAGCGACAATCAATGATATTTATGCATATTCCACAGTGTGTAAGTTGTGGGATAAATGTACGGAGGAAACACGGGATATACTTAAATCATCGTCGGTTAAGAGTTTGGTAGAATATCAGGGTGGCGATGACTACCATATTGAGAACTCTCTCATCGAAGAGTTGCTCTCTTGGTATCTGCAATACAACCGTACAAACTATAATTTCGCCTATTTTGTCGGTATGCTAAAGCAAATAGCTGAGACATCATTTGAGCAATATGTGGAGCTGGAGTTACAGAAGATCAACGAAGGGCATGAGGCACGCCAGAAGAGCGATACAGAAAGCCTTGCGTCTAGTATTAAGGAGTTCTACATGATTCGGGTCTTGGTACAGGCTTTTGATGAGGGCAAACAATACGATGTTGGAGATTTCTCTTTCAGATACTGTGACGCGAGCATGTTGTCTGATCACTGGGCTGCTGTACAGCAGCTAGGTCTGCAGGATTTTTTCTCCCGGGATGTCGATAATTATATGTTTAACACAGCTCCTGAACTCAAAACATTCGGCGATGTTGTTGATCCTAAGTATGGTCACAGTGGCGCGAGTTTCGCCTTTATGTGTCGTGAGATGCAAAGCATTGCTCAAAAGGGATGGACGAGATACGTTAATGCGACGTTTGACCATTACAGACAGATTGTATCCTATGGAGACTTTATAGCTAACATCATTGTATAAAACCGCACAAAGTGCAAAGCCTTCCAGGAAGCAAAGCTACCGAAAATGAACTCGAGACTTTGGCAATGTCCTGTCTCGTCATTATTACCAGTCCAAATCCTTCTCACCTGGCAACGGACATTATCGAGCAAGCCTACAAAGGCATCGAGGAACTCGGTTTAAAAGATTATAGAGTTGATCTGTGACGGTTACAAGATAACTAATGATACCGCATACAAAGCTGGACACATAACTGCATCTGATGCTGAAAGATATACTGCCTATATAGCGGCGCTGAAACATGTATGCTCTGCACATACTGAGATTATTGTACGTGATAAGCATTATGGTTACGCTAACAACAAGACAGAATTGTTCTTGCATTATGGGCTTTCCTTGTCCGACACAGAGTTTGTGTTGGTCTATCAACACGACTGGGTTGTTTGACGCACCGTGAATGTGCCCGCTCTCTTGGATTATATGCGCAGTAACCAAATTGTCAACTGTGTTAGTTTTTTAGCTGAACCAACGGTTAACTATGAACTTAAATTTCCCCATAAAGAACGTGATACTATGCACAGTATGGCATTGCAGAGCATGGTTGGAGCACTCTTACCCTTAGATTTTTGGTACGACAAGCCACATGTGGCGAGGACTGATTATTATAGGTGGATCTTCTCTCACCAACATTACGATCTCGAACCGTTTTGTTGAGGACAGCTTCGGTCAGGTTGTCCGTAACACTATCAAAGTGCGTGGTTGGGAGGCACATAAGCAATATGGATTATATCTATTATATGACTTGCCTGGGAGCTCTGTTTTGTGTCACTCAGATGGCCGAAGATATTTGACAGCAGAGCAAAAGAAGATATTCCGTCAGCCTGCACACTAACCCATGCAGTATAGCGAATCGGGCATTACAATACCGCGCACCAGCAGTTCCTGGTGCTTCTCTAGTTTTTTAAGGAGATCATCATCATTTAAGATATGGGCAACTTTGCATACTTCTTTGCAAATGTTGTTAAGCTTCAGTAGCTGTCGAACAAGCTCTCCTTCGAACAAGGCACACCCTGTAACACTGTATACATTGCTCATATTTCCATATTTTATCCATATCATAACTACATCACATAGTTCATCACATAAGTTCCAGTTGCTCTGCGTTATACCGAGGTGTGACTCCTCCACATCCATCTGCTCAGCTAAGGTGCTACAATCAATTATGTATTTCCGGAATCTATCATCATATGCCATGTCTCTGTCTCCTGACTTGACATCTAAAAATAAGGCCAGGAGAGCGATTGTTTCGCCTGCATCTAAACCATCAAAATATTTATTTGTTATTAATTCAACAAGGAGCAGGGGATTACATTCATTTATCTCTGCACACATGACGCCTTTAACAGTGACATCCTCTGGGAGATAGTCGTCTATACTAGCTTCCTTGTTTAAGTATCCGCAACTGTATAGAAATTTCAGTATAGTATCAGTCTCCTCCTGAAAAGCAGCATCGATTGATCTTATATCATGTTCTAATACACCTATAGTACCATCCAGTTCTTGTATTTTGCAATAATCATCATATACTTTATCCAGATATGTCCTCTTTTCGCTGCTGAGGCTCTGTAAGACTTTCTGATGCTTGCGTTGTCGCGCTTTGTTTGCCATATTTGTATTTTTGTGGATACTATGTTCTTGAACCAATGCATATATGTCATCCGACTCATCAGGTAATTTATACATGTGTCTCTCTCTAGTTGTGGCTTCTAATTTAGTTTGGAGTTGTACCTTTTCAGCTTCCTGCTGTACGTAGCGGAGAGACTTCTGTAGATAATATATAATTGGAGTTTTGCTTAGTATTGACTTCAAAATGTAGGAATAGGTAATCTTGAGTCGTGATGTGATGTATCGTATGTCACCAGACATCATACTCTTGGCCTCGTGTAAAGGTAAGATATCTCTCGGTTGGAAGGGTAACAAGACTACATCACCAACCGTATCAAGACCTCGGCGACCAGCGCGACCAGCCATTTGTAGATATTCTTCTGTGTATAGGTGCCTAAATTGCCCTTCTATACCGCCTTTACTGTTATCATATTTACTGAAACCTGTGAAGACTACCGTTTTTGCTGGCATATTTACTCCAGCGGCGAATGTTTCTGTGACGAATAGTACCTTGATGAATCCCTGGGAAAATAATTCTTGCACTATCTCTTTCAGTTGAGGCAATAACCCTGCATGATGGAAACATACACCTTTACAAGCCAGCTGCCTAACTGACACAGTTTGTGAATATCCGTCGAGCTCCGTATGGTTCGTAAATTTGCGTAACATTTTATTAAATGCATGTTCTATTTCAGAGCTGGTTTTGCAGTCGACAAGAGACGTGTTGATGCGAAGGGCATGTTCCTCGCAATGTTTCTTGCTAAAACAAAAAAACAAGGCCGGGAGCTTCAGTCTGTCTACATAGTAATTCAACATGCTAGGAGTAAAATCGTATTCTTTACAAGCTTTCTGGTAGTTATCTGAGTAGAACTTTCCGTCGTTATCCATAATAATAATACGCTTGTCACCGCCACGGAGGAACATATAGTGACTCAGGGGAATGATACGGCGTGTTGTTGTTGTATAAGAAACGTCTCTGCCCTTGCATTCTGCTATCCACTTAGCCGTGACTATAGCGTCGGGCAAGGTGGCTGAGAGCATAATCATCTGAATGTGCTCAGGCATCATGTAGATAGATTTTTCCCATACCTCTCCGCGCTCTTCATCCTTGATATAATGCACCTCATCGAATATAACTACCCCCACGTCATCCAACTTCTCCCCTAAGAGTAACATGTTCAGTAAACACTCGGTTGTCATAATAACTACTTGTGCGGAAGAATTCAAGTCAATATCTCCTGTTTTGATACCCACATCCCAGCTCGGGTATTTCCGGCGAAAATCTCCAAAAATCTGATTACTGAGCGCTTTGATAGGTGCAGTGTAATACACTCGTTTTTTTAATTTTAAACCATACGCAACGGCGTATTCTGCCACAGTAGTTTTGCCTGAGCCAGTATGAGCCGTGACTAACACGTGATCGCCTTGCTCTATAGCATTAAAGGCATTGTTCTGAAAATTATCAGTGGCGTAAGGGAATGTTAAAGAGAGTTCCGCTGGCGGATCGCTATGTTCTGATCTAACCTTAACTGACATTGATGCATGGCGCTAGTTCATTTTAGGAGCTCACGGGTAGCCTAAGAGCGCTAAAGCGCTTCTTAGTCTACCCGTGAGCTCCTATAAAAAGAAATGAATGTATATGTTATACATTCATGGGGCTGAAACATTCGAAATACTCCAAAAATGCTTGTTCCTGCTCTGTTGTATCTGAAAAAGTGTTGAGCTTAAGAGATCGTTTCTCCGTTGCCGAGGCTAGTATGCAAAATGCACATATACATGCAAAGTACAATAGCCATGAGGTTTTCAAAAAATTTGAGAGCCATATTGTGTAATATCAACGCAGCAGCACCAGGTCAGACCAAAGGCCACACAGAAGACTCAGGTATTTTAAGCACTTGGAGATTTATTTTGGATAAATCAGGATTTAGGTTAAAAATTGGATTTTTATATGATGACGGCTATAAATATGAAGATATAGCAGATCTAATTAAATTGATCAAGGACACAACAGAATCCTACTTGGCGATGAACAATGTGGAGCTACTCCTGTTGTCTGATCCGGAGATCTCTCGCTTTAGACAAAAACAAAAGATAGCTTTATATTTTAAGATGAAAGATGAGAAGTCTTAGGAATTTATTTTACAAATAAAACAATATCTATGCTGGTTAATTTAACCAGCATAGATATTGTTTTATTTGTAAGCTTCATACCCAATACTTCAGAAATATTTTTATTTATCGTTCTGATGCACGGGTACGCTGACCTAACAACATTTCTTATCTTCTGTTTGTTTGTTTTTAGCTTTTACCCCAACAATAATTGTCGACACCGACGTCGGTGTCGACACCGACGTCGGTGTCGTTGTCGATGCTGACGTTACTGTTGTTGAAGATCTGAGTCCGCTTTGTTTTGTGATTAATTTTTCCAACAGCTGGTCAAACATTTTATCAACCATGGCACCATCCTTGGCGCTGGTTTGAACATAGCTACTCAGATGGTGCTCTGAAGCGAATTGCTGTATATCGCGATGACGTACAGCAATCTGATCAGTTAAGTCTATCTTGTTCCCCACGAGGATAATTATGGGGTTAGCACCCTCTCCCAATTGTGCACGGAGAGCCTGCAGCCAATATAAAGCATGATCGAATGATTCCTTGTTAGTTAGATCAAATACTAAGAAGGCTGCAGCTGCATTGCGATAGTAAGCTGAAACTACGTTTCGGAACCGTTCCTGTCCCGCCGTGTCCCATATATGGAGATCATAGCGTCTCTTATTCCTTACATAGGTCTTATGTTTGTAATCTACGCCGATGGTACCCAGTGTCTCTTGTGTAAATCTATTATCAACATGCCGTAACAGAAGAGATGTTTTACCAACACCAGAATCACCGATGATTAAAACCTTAAACTTGAAATATGCATCATCCATTGTATGTTATATATGTGTTCAATTCTATGCTCTATGCTCCATATTCTGTGCTTCAAATAAAATAATATGTTGGGAGCATAATGACATACTCAACTCTTGTTATAAATCTCAAACATAGGGCGGATCGCTTGTCAAAATTTTTACAGAATAACATCTCGCCACTGGAAATATTCCCCGCTGTTATGGATACGTTACATCCTAATTACGGTTGTCTACAGTCGCATAAGGCAGTCTTGGAGCTGGCACGTAACAGAAAAGATCAATATGTATTTATTTTTGAGGATGATGCTGTCCTGAATCTATCGTTTGCGGTTCTACAAAGAACTGCGTCAGAACTGGAGAAAGCGCAAGGTGATTGGGAGATCTTGCTATTCTCCGTTAGTCAGGGATTTGACACTGAGGAATATATTACCTTACCATCCAACACTGAACTTGTGGGACTTAGTTCTTTCGGCGGAACATTTTCTATGGTTGTCTCCTGTCGGGCTTATGATAAGATAATAAACTATATCAGCAGTATAACAAATAGGTGTACGGACGTAGACCTACATGTTTACAGTCTCCTCTGCCAGGGTCATATCTATTTAACACTGCCGTTCATGTGCTACGTGCTCCCGGACAGTCACTCGGATATCAGGAAATATGACACAACTAAAGACCTAGAGCAGGTGAAATTATGTCAAGCAAGACTACTGCTAAAGACATCATGCATGGCATACATTACAACCTAAAGTCTGTGATTAACTAGTCTGTACTGTACTGGCACAAACCGTACTTTGTCACTGTCTGTCTAAGTCAGCGGTATTATATGTTCCCAAGTATGTAATATAATCCGGCTCTATAACTTTCGTATATCTGATCTCCCTGGTATCACCCAGTGGATGTGGTATAAAAGATACCATGCATTAATCATATATACGTCATACGAGGTACACTCCCCCGGAAGAACTAAGTAACAGATAGTCATTCAGTAAGTTTGAACTTGGTACATCTATCATATCCGCTATATCGGTGGGTTCCTGGAAAGCCAGACAAATGGGACCTGGAGCCTCGTTAAAACCAGTGTAACGGTATGGTAATAGTCCATTTGTTGCGATAGACTGACGGTTATCGGAGCATGATACATGATACAGAAATTTCGGCAGTCGATGGTTCATATAATAGGGTACTACGTAATCGAATTTATAGTCCATATATTACATACAAGATTTATTCCATGTAGGTTGTGCACAATTAAAAGTCCTCTTGACAAAGTTACGCTTACCCTTGGCAGAAAGCAAATTCGGAACGGTGTTACTGTCACCAGAGCCATATATTGCCTGGTTGCCAATAGCCCCTGATGGCAAGTCTGCAAAAAAACCAGGAACACCTCCTGCGTTGCCCCCGTTCTGGCATTTGGGTTTTTCACTCAACACGCCAGTAGCGCTGTAAATCATACCTCCACAGCCGCCTGTCTGTGGAGCGGGGCATTGAGCCCATCGTCCTATATTATTACCGGCTCCACAGTCTGATGGCGCCACTAATGCTTTTTGTCCTGTATAGGTTCCACCTATGCTTGGATGAGGACAAACATATGTATCTCCCAGCTTCCCCTTCCCATGACAAGAGGATACCTTGTTATTCCCGTAAAAATCTAAAAATCTCTGATAGTTGTCACTCTGGCTGTAACTCATATAACATATATAATATAATGTTTTTCAATCACTATCCGCTATCCTCTGCATCGTCGGTATCGTGCTGGAACTTTTTGGTTTTATTTTTTTTCGGTATAGTTTCGGTAATCTTTTTGAGCCACTCTACATATACAGATCCCTTCTTCATGCAATAATTAGGCTTGACATGAACGCAGCTACGGAGATAGGCGCTCTGTAATAGAGTTGCTGTGTCATGGTTTGAAGTGCTGAGGATCTGTAAGACGATATCCAGATTATTCTGCAGATAAGAGCTATATTTAGAGAATAATCCAACAAGATTATCCGTGTCATTTGCCAAAATAACTATATCTTTGCCCTCTAGATTCAAGATAATCAATTCGCTGTCGTTGTCGATAATAAAATATAGTTCTATGTCGGTGTCATCAGTATGTAGTGCTGGTGCCTCATGCGCTGTTTTAGCATCTACTAGAGTTTCTATAGTATCTGCGGGTGGTGCAGGTGTTGCATGTTGTATTACTATCGTATTTGTTGTTTTATTTGTTGCTTTCTCGGTTGCGGTTTGTTTGTAGACAAGATACTCCTTCTTCAGTTCAGCTAACTCAATGTAGTAGCTGTTATCTCTGATAATATCTAAGAGCTTTCGTTTATTATTACGGAAATTATATGATTTCAGTAACTCTCTGCTAAGCTTATGCATTTGTATAAATTCGTCTGACTCTAATTGCAGGTCAGAATAATTTGGCACACAGAGTCTCAACAATGATTCTAAGGCTTTGTTAGTACCGAAGCCATCTTTGTCCCCAAAATCATAACGGCAACAGGGACATAAATCGTTCGTTAACTGAAAAATACAACGCATACAGAATGTATGACCGCACTGCAAACTAATAGGGCACACGAGAAAATTACAACACACAGTACACATCAAGTCTCCTAAAGGTATAGCACATATGTTCATATACCACATAAGCGCGTTCATTTTACTTAGAGCTCATAGGCCACACCGTACACCGTACACCGTACACCGAAGGCGGAGGGGTAAGGGGAACCTAGGTTCCCCTTAAAACTGATTGTGTCATTTGTGCAATGTAGGTTATTATTCCGGCAATTATCATACTGACTGCCGTGGAGATTTGTGGCATATATTATGGCTACAAGGTCTTACATGATGGCGATGACCGACGCGTGCAGGCTATCATAGATGTATACGTAAATACCATAGCTAGTAACATACGGAACTCCGTTGACACTATCAAGCATAACCTGATACAAATATCATCACTTATTCTAATGCAAGGAAAATATATAAGTCCCAGTAATTTTACACAATTTGCGGATGTTACCGATTTCGGTGTGCAAAGCTTTATTTTCAATTATCGTTGGATTCCTCATATTCGTGATAGCGAAAGAAGCACTTTTGAGGCCTATGGCCGTCAATATTACAGCAATAATTTTACGATAATGACACAGTCTAACGGAACATCTTTTCCTGCAGCCAACGCCACTGATTACTATCCCTTGGCTATATCAGTGCCGTCATCTTTTATGCATAACCTAATAGGTTATGATCTATTGTCCATACAGAAAGGTTAGTTGATCAAAGATTTTTTTCTGCAGCGTCAGCCATGTCTACAGTTAACATAAGGGCAATGAAACCAGGTAATTATAATTACGATATCTATGTCGTGATTGTCCTACGCAGCGTAGGTAGTATATTTGGCATACTTGTAGCCGCAGTGTCACCATCGACCATATATCAGTTACGACAGCAGCAACCACGTTGCCTAGATCCTCCTATGACCTGTTTATATTTAGCAATGACATGGTACCGGCACAAAGTCTTATATACCGAGCCGACCTACAATATTACACTTGTTCAGGAGATTCCAGCTGGTACTATTGTAAAAAATATAGCACTGTTCAACAGGAGCTATACTGTAGGATTCCTCTTCCACGCCGACTACATCAGAACACTGGAATCAGATCTACAATACGTTATATTGGGTACATTTGTAACTATTGCTGTTGTCATTGATATGTTTCTGATGGTGATATATTTTAAATACCATAGCTCCCTGAAGGCAAGAGAGCGGGATATTAACTGTAAAATGTTGAGTTACATCAATCATGAACTGCGAAATCCTCTACATGTTATTACGTGTCTTATCGATTTTATCATCGAAGAACTAGGTGACATGCACATGACAGAAGTACTGATCCGAATAACATCGACAGCTCCACTGTCGAAACCATAACATCTGACCTACACACAATCAAAGGTAACATTCACCTTATGGGTCATATCATCAACGATGTCTTGACGATGCAAAGTTTGGAGGAGGGAAGTTAACTGTACAGCTGGAAGTTGTACAAATAGATTCTATGGTGCACTCCATAGTACAGTCAGTTAGGGCCAAAGTGAGAGCGAACAACAATGTGCATTTTAGTATGGATATACAACATGATACGGTATTCATCAGACATGAATACCGTATCATACAGATATTGCTTAACCTACTGAGCAACGCCGTAAAATTTACATATCGGTATAATCTCACTGAATATACGGAGACAGGGGAGTTCCGTATATTTTGAGGTATCTGATACAGGTGTTGGAATTGATGCATGCAAGGAAGGTCTACTTTTCAAGAGATTCTCTTAGCTGGCCAGAAATTCAACACAACACTCAGGCTCTGGGCTAGGTTTATATATATCAAAAAGTCTGGTTATAATGATGGGTGGTGATATAGGATATAAACCACATACGCCAGAAGGTAGCATATTCTGGTTTACATTGCCATATATAGCTGCGCCAGATACATCGTATACGGAGATGGAGACTGCAGTATAAGCTGACCTTAACCTTGTCGCGTTTTGCTTATCATATAACCATCGAATGGTTTGACCAATAATCCGGACATGCCGCAGGCTAAAGCTTGTTTCCGTCTGCATAGCCTGTAGTTCCGTATATCTTGCCTTTGTATTGGCACATATGTGTCAAAAAATATGTCGCTGTGAGACCGTTACACACAGACATTTTGATATCCATCCAGATAATATCATACTCGTATAGCAGCGCGAGCTTAACTGCTTCGTAGCCGTTACACGCAGTATCGTACTCCACACCTAGACGCTTCAAATATTTTCCCAGTATGAGACGGTTAATATCATTGTCATCGACGATGAGATCCCTATTTACCTTTATCTGTGCTTGTGACGTCGGCAACAAGTCCTTGAGCAGCGTTATATTTTGATCTTTGGTATCTCCCGGTAACCTAAAATTTAGCTTTGCTGATTCAAACAAAGGCATATATTATATTACATTATCTTATTATATAGTGCTTCCCTCGCGCCTCCTGTAAAGGTTTCAGTAGGATATCGTGCTTTTGCTATTTTAACAAATCTAAAATACAACGAGATATGGATGAACAACATGACCACACTAGTTATTACAAATGTTATGATGCATGGAGTAATGCATTCCATCACTCCGCAATCAAATGCGGTATCAAATGCCATTATACTATATACACATATATTAAATTGATCTGAGTCCATCATATATTATGGGTATTGCCTCAAAACTCAAAGCTGGGCAACAGGGAACCGTGCCACCTACCGCACCGCCTGCAGGATATCCCTCTCAATCTACCGCACTGCCTGCAGGATATCCCTCTCAACCTACCGCGCAACCTACCGCGCTGCCTGCAGGATATCCCTCTCAACCTACCGCACAACCTACCGCACCGCCTGCAGGATATCCCTCTCAACCTACCGCACCGCCTGCAGGATATCCCTCTCAACCTACCGCACCGCCTGCAGGAT